>Ga0157298_10000008_pt1 | contig 111242 bp, 105 predicted proteins | sample NitcycUS043104R2_FD_108394 | JGI IMG/M metagenome (GOLD analysis project Ga0157298, IMG submission 108394) | Soil microbial communities from Arlington Agricultural Research Station in Wisconsin, USA - Nitrogen cycling UWRJ-S043-104R-2 | ecosystem: Environmental > Terrestrial > Soil >...
CGGCGAAGAAACCGTCCCCGTCTACAGCCTCCTGCCCTCCCCCGGGGTGGCCGCCAAGCTCGGCTTCTTCGTCGCCGAGCTGCCGGTGACCGTGGACGTCACCCCCTCCCAATCCCCCCCCTACAACGTCGTCGCCTCGCTCAGAAACACCTCCCAGATCGCCGAAGTCTTCGGCTCGGAGTTCACGATCTGGGGCAATCCCTCCGACCCCGCCCACGACGGCGACCGCGGCCGCTGCGCGGATGAGAGCTTCGACGGGGAGACCTGCTCCACCAATGCCCCCGCTGAGCCCTTCATCATCCTGCCGCGCTCCTGCGAGGGACCCCTCACCACCGCCTTTGACGCGCTCTCGTGGTGGTCTGGGGATCGCTTCGACCCCGGCCCTCCCGCCAGCTTCCATGCCACCGCCACCTCCCCCGGCATGCTCGACTGCTCGGCGCTCGCCCTGAACGCCGACCTGCGGGTGCGCCCGACCTCCACCCAGGCCGAGTCGGCCTCTGGCCTGGAGGCAGACCTGACCGTCTCCGACGAGGACGTCTCTGACCCCGAGGGAAGGGTCGACTCAGACGTCCGCGCGGTCAGGGTGACCCTGCCCGAGGGGGTGACCGCCAACCCCTCCCTGGCCGAAGGGCTCGCCACCTGCTCCTCAGCCCAGCTCGCCGCAGAGACCCTGACCTCGGCCCCCGGGGAGGGCTGCCCGCAGGCCTCCAAGGTCGGCACGCTCACCGCCACCACCCCGATCCTCGAGGACACCCTGCTGGGGGGCGCCCTGTTCATCGCCCCCCCCGACGACCCCTCCCAGCCCGGCCCCGAGAACCCCTTCGGCTCCCTGCTGGCCCTGCACCTCGTGATCAAGGACCCCACCCTGGGCCTGCTCGTGCGCCAGTCGGGGCGCATCGAGCCCGACCCCAGGACGGGACAGCTGATCACCACCTTCTCCGACCTGCCGCCCTTCCCCCTGGGCGAGGTGAAGATCCGCCTGCGCGAGGGGGGACGCAGCCCCCTGATCACCCCACCTGCCTGCGGGGCCTACGTCACCCGCTCTGAGCTCACCCCCTCCGCGGACCCCGCCGCCCCCCTGACGGTGCTCTCGGGCTTCCAGATCACCCAGGGGGTGGGAGGGAGCCCCTGCCCGCAGGGCCCGCCGCCCTTCGACCCCGGCTTCTCGTCGGGGACCCAGTCCAACAGCGCCGCCGCCTTCAGCCCCTTCCACATGCGCCTGACCAGACGCGACGCAGACCAGGACCTGACCCGCTTCGACGCCACCCTTGCCCCCGGGGTCCTCGCCAAGCTGAAAGGCGTCGCCAAATGCCCCGACGCCGCGATCGCCGCCGCCAAGGCCAAGACCGGCAAAGCCGAGCTCGCCCAGCCCTCCTGCCCGGCCAGCTCCCGCCTGGGAGGGGTGTGGGGAGGGGCGGGGGTCGGCTCCCAGCTCACCTACGTGCCCGGTGACCTCTACCTCTCAGGTCCGGTCGGCAAGGCACCCCTGTCTGTGGTCGGCATAGTCCCCGCCGTCGCCGGCCCCTTCGACGTCGGCACCGTCGTGGTCAGGCAGGCCCTGCGCCTCAACCCCGTCAGTGGCCGCGCCGAAGTCGACGGAGCCTCCTCGGACCCGATCCCCCACATCCTCGCCGGCATCCCGCTCAAGGTCAGAGACATCCGCGTCGACGTCGACCGCCCCCAGTTCACCCTCAACCCGACCAGCTGCGACCCCTATGCGACCGTGGCGGAGATCTGGGGGGGAGGGGTTGATGTCTTCTCGATAGCCGACGATCGCCCGGTCACGCGCTCCTCGCGCTTCCAGGCCGCCAACTGCTCGCGGCTTCCCTTCAAGCCAAAGCTGGCCATAAAGCTGAAGGGTGGGACCAAGCGCGGCGCCCACCCGGCCCTCACCGCGATCTACCGGCCGAGGAAGGGCGACGCCAACGTCGAGTCGATCCAGGCCCGCCTGCCTCGCTCGGCCTTCCTCGAGCAGGCCCACATCCGCACGATCTGCACCCGCGTGCAGTTCGCCGCCGACAGTTGCCCCAAGGGCTCCGTCTACGGCCACGTCACCGCCACCACGCCGCTCTTGGAGGAGCCGCTGAGCGGCCCCGTCTACCTGCGCTCCTCGAGCAACGACCTGCCCGACATGGTGCTCGACCTCCACGGTCTGGTCGACGTCGAGGTCGCGGCCCGCATCGACTCCGTCAGAGGAGGCATCCGCGCCACCTTCCCCAAGGCCCCCGACGCCCCCCTGACCAAGGTCGTCCTGCGCATGCAGGGCGCCAAGAAGGGCCTGATCGTCAACTCGACCGACCTTTGCGCCTCCACGCACCGTGCCACGGTGGCGCTGGGGGCCCAGAACGGCAAGCGCCGGGCGGTTCGGCCGGTGGTCAAGCCGGCCGGGTGCAAGAAGAAGCGTCGCTAGGCGCTGAAACCAGCAACCGCCGAATCGCTGCTCCTGATCGGCGAGGGCACCTCCGAGATCCAGCGCATGGTGATCGGCAAGAAGCTCCTGCAGCGCCACAGATCTAACACTTTGCACCGTTTGGTCCGCGCGCCGAATCGCGCGGGCCCCAGATCGTGCAGCGTCGTTTGCAGGGGAAACGAGGTAGAGCGCCAGCGGCGCCCGCATAAACCCCTCGATTCCTTGCCTTAGGGTCTTCGATCCCTTACTAGTGCGATGCGCCCGGGATGGGCGTCGGCGCCCGACCGGGCGCCGAACTCAAGGAAGGGAAGCAAGAATGAGCCGCAAGCTAAAGACCCTCGGCCTGGGCCTTCTCGCCGTCATGGCGACGAGCGCCTTTGTCGCGATGAACAGCAACGCGACCGTCGGCGGTCATTTCACGAATGACGCGGTTAATGGTCACACCATAGTCACCGGAACGGTGACGACAGGGTCTACCCACGGGCTAGCGTTCGTCAAAGAAGGCGGAAACCCAGATGCAGAGAGCACTTGCCATCTGGTCATCTACACCGGGACAATAAACGCAGCCACAGTCCAGTCGGTGACTATCACGCCGGCTTGGGATAACTGCACAACAGGAACATTCGGATCCGAAATATCGTTTGGCGTTCACGAGAACGGTTGCACTTTTACATTCACAAGCGGAAAAACTGGAGAAACGCACCATACAGCGGATGTCGTGTGTCCTGCCGGTAAGGCGATCGAAATCACACATCCTAACTGCACGATTAAGATTCCGCCACAATCTTTGGGCGGCGGGTCAAAAGGCGGAATCGTTTACACAACAACCGTCGAAAACAACAAACACGGCTTCACACTGGATATGACAGTCAAGGGAGTCACATCTCATTACGAGGCGGGTATTTGCGTTTTCTTGGGTACAACTCAGAATTCCGAAGTAAAAGGCTCCGTGACAGTCAGAGCGACGGATACAGCCGGCACCCTAGTCAACCTCACAGAGACAACAGGTTAACCCTGGCACCGTTGCGGTAGGGCGGTCTGAGCAGCGCCGATGGGCCTAAGAGCAACGGCTATGCGTCGTTTTTAGGCCCATCGGCAGTAGTGTCGGCTCAGTCGTCGCCGCGGCGTGCGGGTCTAGGAACCCGTCACGGTGCGGGTGTCGTTGTCGTTGGTCGTGCCTTTGGTGGAGTCGCCGGCCGCGCTCGTGTCTTCGGTGCCCAGCTTCGTCCGGGTGTCGTTGTCGTTCGTGGTGCCTTTGGTCGAGTGGCCGTTGGCGCTGGTGTCGTCGGTGCCGAGCTTGGTCACCGTGTCGTTGTCGTCGGTCGTGCCTCGGGTCGAGGCGCCGTTGGCGCTGGTGTCGTCGGTTTTCAGCGTCGCGCTCTCGTCGTCGTCGTCGTCGCCATCGCCGCCAGGACCGCTCGAATCGTCGCCGTCGTCATCGCCGCCCGGGCCGCTGTTGCCGCCATGGGCGACGGCTGCCGGCACGTCGCCGATCACGCCCGCCGCGTTGGCCGCCCAGAAGAGCGGCGCGGAGACGAGGACCATCAGGGCCAGGAAGACCGCTCCCGACCTGCGCAGCGCCGAAGCCTGCCCTGGCAGCACGACGTCGTCCGCCTGCAGGGCGCTGAAGACACGCGCCGCGGGCGACACGGGCCCGCTTGCCTTGGTCTTGTTGGACATCGCCATACCTCCTGTGTCGGTAGCTGAAAGTCGTTACCCCTGTGGATGGAGCAGGAACCCGAGGGGTGGACGAAAATCACGCGATCAGGTCAAGCGCCGACGGTGCCGCGCCGCGAGAACCGCATCCTGCGCGGCTGCTCGGCGATCAGCGGCTCCAGGCGCTCGACGACCTCGCCGCAAGTGGGTCGCCGGCTCGGGTCGCGGTCGAGCAGCTCGCCGATCAGCTCGCGCAGCGGTCCCGGGACGCCCCGGGGCAGCGGCATCGGATCCTCGGCCAGCTGCGGGAAGCGCTCGGCCCCCGTGTCGCCCCAGCCGGCCAGGAACGGCTTCTCGCCGGCGACGGCGTGGAAGAGCGTGGCGCCCAGGCCCCAGGCGTCGGCGGGCGGGCCGATCCGCTGACCGGCCGACTCGCCGACGCACTGCTCGGGCGCCATGTAGGGGTCGGTGCCGATCGGCCCGTCGGTCCGCGCCGCGCGCTCCAGGGTGCGGGCGACGCTGAGGTCGAGCAGGCGCGGCGGCAGGCCCATCACGATGTTGTCGGGCTTGACGTCGAGGTGGACGTAGCCGCTGTTGGCCATGTACTGGAGGGCTCCGGCGACGTTGGCCGCCAGCGGCAGCAGCTGCTGCGGGGCGATCGCGCCGTCGCGCCGGATCAGGCGTCGCAGCGAGGGCCCCTCGAGGTGCTCGATCAGGACGTGGGGGTGGGGTCCGTCGAGGACGGCGTCGAAGCTGCGCACGAGGGTGGGGTGGGCGAGCGACCGCAGCGCCTCGACCTCGCGGCCGAGGTCGCGCAGCGCCTTCTCGTCGCTCGCCTGGTCGGGCCGCAGCAGCTTGGCGACGCCCAGCGCGAACAGCCCCTCGTCCCAGACGAGAAAGACCTCGTAGCGGTTGCCGCCGCCGATCGGCTTCAGCACCGAGCGCCCCGGATGTATCTCGGCACCCTCCTCGAATCCCCAGCTGGCGTGCTCGCCCATCGCCCGAAGGGTAGGGGGAGCGGGCGCTCGGCTAGCATCGCGTGGCGATGGCAGGCGACACGAAGGCGTTGATCGAGACCGCGGTCAGGCGCTTCCAGGCCGAAGTCCCGGCGCTGCAGAAGCTGAAGCTCGTCTTCGGCCTGGAACTGAGGGGGAGAGGCGACGTGCAGCTCTACAGGGTCGAGCTGCCCGGGCCGAAGATCAGCAAGGACCTCGCTCAGGACGAGCGAATCCTGGTCGAGATCGATCGCCCCCAGTTCAACGAGCTCGCTGAGAAAGGCACCCTGAAGAGCTACCGCAAGGCTTACGAGACCGGCCACATCAAGGCCACCGGCGACTCGAACGTCCGCAAGCTGATCGCCCAGGTCGTGGAGCGCCAGGAGCAGCGCTCGCGGCTCAAGAAAGCGCACTAGAGCTGCCGATGACAGGGCCGGGCGGGTAGGTAGCATCCCGCGGCCGTCCAAACCCCCAAGGAGATCCCGAGACCGATGAGCGAGCAGAAGTACGAGCTGACCACCGACCAGGCCGAGCGCGAGGCGTCAGGCGCGCACAGCTATGGCCGCTACCTCGAGGAGTTCGAGGTCGGCGCCGTCTACAAGCACTGGCCGGCCAAGACCGTGACCGAGGCCGACGACCACCTCTTCTGCCTGATCACGATGAACCACCACCCGCTCCACATCAACGACGTCTACGCCCAGGGCTCCCAGCAGGGCCGCAACGTCGTCGTCGGCCCGCTCGTCTACTCGCTGGCGCTCGGCATGTCGGTCTCCGACGTCTCCGGCAAGGCGATCGCCAACCTCGCGACCGAAGACCTCAGCCACCCCAACCCGGTCTTCCACGGCGACACGCTCTTCTGCGAGACCGAGGTGCTCGACGTCAAGCCGTCCTCGTCGAAACCCGACCGCGGGGTGGTCAAGGTCCACACCCGCGTCCTCAACCAGGACGGCGTCCTCGTCGCCGAGTTCAAGCGCCTGGTCCTGGTTCCGCGACGGGAGCCCGCCGCCTGATGACGCAGGCTTGTGGCAGGCGGCAGCGAAGGAGATTCGGATGACGACCACCGAGGGCGCACTCGAGTACGCGGCGCGCGTCCTGCGCCGGCGCAAGCTTGTCTTCCTGGTCGCGCTGATCAGCGTGCCGCTCGCCGCCTACCTGTTCTCCTCCGCGCAGGAGGAGAAGTACACGGCGACCGCGACGCTGCTCTTCGAAAGTCCCGAAGAAAGCTTCGAACAGAGCCGCGAAGCCGCCACCAACGAGGCCCTGGCCGAACTGCCGGCGGTCGCCGTCCTGACCGCGGAAGCGCTCGACGACGGCACCACGCCGATGGAAGTCCTCGACGCCGTCAGCGCCAGCACGGCCAACGAAATGGCCAACCTGACCTCGATCTCGGCGGAGACGACCTCCCCCGAGCTCTCGGCCCGGATCGCCAACGCCTACGCGGAGGCCTACATCGGCTTCCGCCGCGAAGCGGACCAGGCGCAGGTGACCAAAGCGGTCGCGCTGGTCGAACGCAGGCTCGAAGAGCTGCCGCCCGAAAAAGCGGCTGGCGCCCAGGGCGAAGCGCTGCGCGAAAAGCTCAACGAGCTGGAAGTGGAAAGGGCGCTCAAAACCGGCCGAACCGACCTGGTCCAGCCGGCCAGCGCACCCTCCGAGCCGTCCTCGCCGGAGACCAGCCGCAACGTCCTGGTCGGCTTCGTGCTCGGCGCCCTGCTCGGCTTCGGGCTGGCGGCGCTGCTGGAGCGGGTGGACCGGCGCGTCCGCACCGGCGACGAGTTGGAGCGGCTCTTCGAGCTGCCGATCCTGGCGCGCATCCCACGCAGCCGCGCCCTCGCCGGCGGCTCGCTCTCGGAGATGCTGCAGGCGCCCGAGGCGGAGGCGTTCAGGAACTTACGGACCAACCTGCACTACTTCAACGTCGACCGTGAGCTCGACTCGATCATGATCGCCAGCCCCGAGCCGGCCGACGGCAAGTCGACTGTCGCACGGGGCCTGGCGGGCGCGATGGCCGAGATGGGCGAAAGCGTCGTCCTGGTCGAGGCCGACCTCCGCAAGGAGGGCGGCTACCGCAGCGGGCGTCGCGAGCCCGAGGGCCTCGCGAGCGTGCTCACCGGCGGCTCGCTCGACAATGCCCTGATCCAGGTGGCCGTCTCCCCTGTCGGGACGGCGGAGGCGCGGACGCTCAGCGTGCTGCCGAGCGGATCGGTGCCGCCCAACCCGACGGCGCTGCTCGAGAGCGAGGCGATGCGCGACCTGATGAAGGAGCTGACCGAGCGCTTCGACGTGGTGCTGATCGACACGCCGGCGCTGGGCACCGTCAGCGACGCGCTGATCCTGGCGCCGCTGGTCACGCAGGTGGTGGCCGTCGGCGGCGTCAGCACGACCAGCCGCGACGGCGTCCGCAACTTCATCAAGCAGTTCGCGCTGACCAAGAAGCAGCCGAGCGGCCTGATCGTGACGATGGCCGATTCCGACCGCAGCCAGTACGCGTACTACAGCCGGCCCAAATCGCTGCTGGGACGCTGAGCGGGCGGCTCGCGCGCCGCGACCTTCTCGCCGGCCGCCGCGGCGGCGCCGATCAGCATCCAGATCATCGCCTGCTGCTGGGTGATGAAGGCGACGAAGAAGAGCGCCACCATGCAGGTGAAGGCGACGATCGGCAGGATCGTCAGGGCGGCGGTGCGCTGCGCGTAGAGGCGCCAGGTGAGGATCAGCAGCGCCACCGCGACCGCGACCAGGGCGGCGGTCGGGATCAGGCCCCAGGTGTCGGCGAGGATGATGTAGGCGTTGTCGGTGGCGGTGCCGCCGCTTACCGCGGGGGTGACCAGGTTGACCGGGTTGCCCCAGAGGTGGAGGACCCCCGGCTCGAGCGCCCGGTCCAGCAGCGCCTCGCGGTACTGGCCGCTGCTGGTGAAGACCTGGTCGGATTTCGATTCGAAGCCCGGCAGGACCTGGAGCTCGGTCGGCATCACCAGCCAGGTGACGAAGATGACCAGGGCCGCCGTGCCGATCAGCGTGGCGATCCGTTGTTTGGCCGAGCCCTGGACGGTGACCGCGGCCAGCATCACGATCCCGACCGCGAGCATCACCCAGCCGGTGCGCGAGAGCGCCATCGCCTGGATCGCCACGGCGACCCCGGCGGCCGCGTACCAGCCGAGGCGCGTCGAGCGCTTCTGGCTGTTGATCGCCATCGCCAGCGAGAGCAGGGCCGCCACGGCGGCGAACATCGAGAAGGCGATCGGGTGGCCGAACGACGCCTCTGCGCGCACCTGCCCGAAGCGATCCACCTGGTTCCCCCAGATCGCCGACTCGGTCGAGTTGTAGGTGAAGGAGAGGAAGGGATTCGAGCCGCCGCTCGATTCGACGATCGCGATCGGCGCGAGCCCCACCGCCACCACCGCGAAGGCGCCGGCGAGGACGACCATCGGCCGTTCGGTGTCGCCGAGCAGCAGCCGGCCGGCGAGGTAGGGCCCGATCCAGAGGAACATGATGTGGACGTACTCGGAGGGCAGCCCCCGCTCCGAGAAGGCGATCGAGATCGCCATCAGGCCGACGAAGGCGCCGACCGCGTAGTCGACCGCGTTGGGCCGGAAGATGACGCCGCGGGTGATGAAGTTGCGCCAGGCCAGGGCCCCGGCGAGCAGCCAGGCGGCGGCGGCGCCCGGCAGCACCAGCAGCGGCCCGAAGGTCGGGGCCGCGTAGACCGGCGCCAGCGCGACGATGGCGACGAGGCCGGCGAATGCGATCGCCGGCCGCTCGAGGGCGACCAGGAAGCCGACGACGGCGAGGGCCGCGGCCGCGGCAGCGGCGACCAGCAGCGGTTTCTCGGCCAGGGCGGCCCCGAGCCCGAGGCCGGCCAGGGCGGCGAGGACCGCCGAGCCGGCCGTGGTCGAGGCCAGGTCTGGCAGCCGGTGGCCGAGCGGCAGGGCCATCGAGCCGGGTCTCGAAGACAGCCTCATTTGGCGCAGAATAGATCACCGATCCGGCACCAAAGGCGGCATCGAGCGCGATGAGGGTCGTCTTCCTGCTGCCCGGCCGCAGCCCTCGCCCGGCGGGAGGCTTCAAGGTGGTCTACGAGCATGCCAACCGGCTCACCGCCGATGGCCACCGGGTTGCGGTGGTCCATCCGTGGAGCTGCGAGGCGCCGGCCTCGCCCGCCGAGCGCTGGCGGGGCCGCCTCTGGGTCGCCACGAACAGGGGCCGACGCGGGTGGATCGTCCCTTGGTACGAGCTCGACGAGCGGGTCGAGCTGCCGCTCGTCGCCCACCCGGACGCCGCCCACCTGCCGGTGGCCGACGCGCTGATCGCGACCGCCTGGCAGACCGCGCCATGGGTGGCGGAGGCGGCCGGCGGCCCGACCCGCGGCTTCTACTTCGTCCAGGGCTACGAGACCTGGGACGACCCGGAGACCGTGCGGGCGACCTGGCGCCTGCCGCTGCGCAAGATCGTGATCTCGCGCTGGCTCGAGGAGATCGCGGACGAGATGGGGGAGGGGTCGCGGACGAGCCGTGTCCCGAACGGGGTCGACCTGGAGGCGCTCGGTGTCGACGTGCCTCCCGCCGATCGGCCGCCCCGGGTCGGCGCCCTGCTCAGCCCGCACAAGGGCGAGGAGACGGTCGCCGTGCTCGAGGCCGCGCGAGAGCGGCTTCCCGAGCTCGAGGCGGCGACCTTCGGCGCCGCCGATCGCCCCTCCGGCCTGCCGGAGTGGGTCCGCTACGAGCGCCTCCCCGACCGCGCGACCCTGCGCCGGCTCTACAACTCCTGCTCGATCTTCCTGCAGGCGAGCAGGCAGGAGGGATGGGGGCTGCCCGGCAGCGAGGCGATGGCCTGCGGCTGTGCGCTCGTCACCTACGACAACGGCGGCTCGCGCGAGTACGCGAGCGACGGCGAGACCGCTGTGGTCGTGGCCGTGCACGAGCCGGCCCGGCTGACCGAGGCGATCGTCGCGCTCGCCGGCGACCGCGAGCGTCGCCTGGCGCTCGCCAGCCGCGGCCGGGAGCGCATCGCCGAGTTCACCTGGGAGCGTGCGGTCGCCGCGATGGAGCGCGTCCTCGCCGGCGGGCCGGCCGAGGAGGACGCGCCATGAACGAGACCCGGCGTCTCTTCCGCAACACGGCGGCGCAGTCGGCGCCTGTCGTGACCGCCTTCGTCTTCAGCTTCGTGCTGGCCCCGATCATGCTGAGCCGCCTCGGCCTCGCCCAGTTCGGCGTCTGGGCGGTGACCGGGGCGCTGGCCCAGTACGCTCGCCTGCTCGACCTCGGCATCACCAACTCGCTCTCGCGCTTCGTCGCCCTCTACGAGGCGAATGACGACCGGCGGGCGATCGAGCAGACGGTTGCGATCGGCCTGCTCGCCGCGACCGCCGTCGGGGCGACCGTGCTCGCGGCCGCGGCGCTGACGGCGCCCCTGGTCAGCGACCTGATCGGGGTGCTCGACGCCGCCGAGATGCGCGTCGTGCTGCTCAGCTCGGCTGGGATCGCCGTCGCCAACCTGTTCGCCGCCGTGCTCAGCGCGGTGCCGGTGGGAATGCGGCGGATGGGGCCGCCGAACGTCGCGATGACCGCCGGCAACACGACGAACTTCGTCGCCAGCGTCTCCGCCCTCGTCCTCAGCACCGAGCTGACCACCTACGCGCTCGCCAACGCCGGCGCCGCCCTCGTCGGCCTGCTGCTGACCGCGGTCTCGCTCGCCTACGTCTGGTCGGCGCCGTTCGTGGGCCGGCCGAGCCTCGGCCGCGCCCGCGAGATCGTCTCCTTCGGGATCAAGAGCCAGACGGTCACCCTCGCCAACCTGGTCAACGTCCAGACCGACAAACTGATCATCGCCGCGATGCTGGGGCCGCGCACCGCCGGCGCCTACGAGATCGGCAACCGGATCGTCCAGGGGATCGTCTCACTTGGCCTGCTGACCCTCTCGGCGCTGATCCCTACCGCGACGGCGGACCTGGTCAAGCGCGGCAAGGAGGTGATCTCCGAGTACTTCGGCCGCTACACCGTGCGCTCGCTGGCGATCGCCCTGCCGATGTTCGGCGCCGTCTGCGTCAGCGCGCCCTACCTGCTCGTCGCCTGGCTCGGCGAAATCCCGCCCGACTCGGTGCAGATCATCGTCCTGCTCTCGATGGCCTTCGCGGTCAGCATGGCGACCGGGGTCGCGATGACGCTGACGATGAGCGACGGGCGCCCGGGCCTGGTCGCCCAGACCGCGATCCTCGTCGTCACCCTCAACCTCGTCGCCACCGTCGTCGCGGCGCCGATCTTCGGCCTCTGGGGCGTCCTGATCGCCACCGTCGGCGCCGAGATCGTCGCCAGCACGATCTTCCTCGTCCGCTTCAACCGCCTCTACGGCCTCGGCGCCAGGGCGCTGGCCGACGGTGTCGCCGGGCCGACCGCGGTCGCGGTCCTCGCGGCGCTGCCCTTCGGCCTCTGGTACCTGCTCGGCGGCGATGTGCCGGACGAGCGCGGGCCGGCGGCGATCGGGCTGCTCGCCACCGGCGGGCTCTACGCGCTGATCTGCTGGGTCGTCGAGAGCCGGCTCGAGCTGCTGCCGGAGCGGCTAAGGGTCGGTTCGCTGCGCAAGCTGGCTCCTATACTGCGCCGCCGATGACCGGCCCCTCGCCCCGTCGCCGCATCCTTCTGGTCATCAACTGCCTCGGCTGGGCCGGCGCCGAGACGCAGCTCTACCACCTCGCGCTCGGGTTGGCCGAGGCGGGCCACGAGGTCACCCTGCTGGCGGTCGAAAGCGTCATCACCGACGTGCGCCGCCTCGAGGAGGCGGGGGTCGAGGTCGTCACGCTCGACGTCTCGAGCAGGCGGCAGAAGGTCGCCAGCGTGCGCCGCATCGCCCGCCACGCGCGGCGGGCCGACGTCGTCCACTGCACGGGCTGGGACGCGACGCTCTGGGGCCGTCTCGGCGCCGCGCTCGCCCGCCGCCCCGCGGTCATCACCGAGCACACGCCGGGGCGCGAGCACCAGTCGACCCACAAGCGCTTCTCGCGCGCCCGCCTGATCGCCCTCCACAACCGGTTGCTCGACCGGGTCACCTACGCCACGATCGCCGTCGCCAAGTGGCAGGTCGAGCTGCTCGAGGGCGAGGGGGTGAGGGGCGACTCGATCGTCCGCATCCCCAACGCCGTCCCGGTGGCCGAGCTGCGCCGCGCCGCCGCGGCGGGGCCGACCCGCGAGGACCTCGGGATCCCCGGGGACGCGCGCGTCCTCGTCCACATCGCCCGCTTCGTCCCGCAGAAGGGCCAGGCCCTGACGCTGCGGGCCGCCGCCGGGCTGCGCGAGCGCGGCGGCGACGTCCGCGTCCTGTTCGTCGGCGAGGGGGAGACGGAAGCGGCGGTGCGGCGCGAGGCCGAGGCGATCGGCGCCGGGTGGGCGACCTTCCTCGGGCGGCGCGACGACGTTCCCGGCCTGGTCGCGCTCGCCGATGCCTCGGTGCTGCCGTCGGAGGCCGAGGGGCTGCCGATGACGCTGATCGAGGCGATCGTCTTGGGCACCCCGATCGTCGCCACCGACGTCGGCGACGTCGGCGACCTGATCGAGACGACCGGCGCCGGGGAATGCGTGCCGGCCGGCGACGAGGACGCCTACCGCGCCGCCTGCGAGCGCGTGCTCGGCGACGAGGCCCGGCGGGCCGAGATCGTCGCCGCGGCGGAGCGTGCCGCGCCCGAGTTCGACGCCCCCCGCATGGTGCGCCGCTACGAAGAGGTGCTCGAGGCGGCGGTTGCCGGGGCGCCGCTGCCGCTCGCCCTGGAGGCCTGAGGGTGGGGTCCGCCGAGCGCCCACCGCGCGTCCTGCTCGCCTGCGACTGGTTCGTCAAGTACACGGCGCGGCTCGGCCGCGGCCTCGCCGACGTCGGCTGCGACGTCGTCCTGCTCAGCCGCGACCACGATCAGGAGTTCGGCGACGAGCCCGGCGCGATGCGCGCCTTCGCCCACGAGGTCCTCGGCGAGGGGCCGCGGCACGTCATGCTCGGCGGCCGGGTGCGGGAGCCGCGCCGGCTCGCCGACACGGTGCGGCTGCGCCGCTCGCTGCGGGGCTGGCAGCCGGACTTCGTCCACCTCCAGGACTCGGTCCCCAACGACATGCGGCTGGCGGTGGCGGCCGGGCTGCCGGGGCGTCCCTACGCGCTCACCGTGCACGACCCGGTCGTGCACCCGGGCGACCGGGTGGCGCCCGCCTGGATCCGCGCCGTGCGGCGGCGGCTGCGCCGCCGCGCCGGCCTCATCTTCGTCCACTCCGAGGCGCTGGCCGAGGAGCTGCGCGGAACCGGCGACGCGCGCGGGACGATCGAGGTCGTGCCGCACGGCCTGACCGGCGTCGCGCCACGGCCGCTGCCGCCGCGGCCCTCGCTCCTCTTCTTCGGCCGCATCTCCCACTACAAGGGCCTCGACACGCTGCTCGACGCGATGCCGCTGGTCTGGGAGCGCTTGCCAGAGGCGACGCTGACGATCGCCGGCGAGGGGCCGCTGCCCGAGCGCGCGGCGCTCGCCGACCCGCGCGTGGAGCTGCGCCACGAACATGTCCCAGAGGAGGACGTCGCCGACCTCTTCGCCAATGCCACGTGCGCGGTCCTGCCCTACCGGCAGGCGAGCCAGAGCGGCGTCGGCTCGGAGGCGAAGCGGTTCGGCCGGGCGATAGTGGCCACTCACGTCGGCGGCCTGCCCGAGCTGGTCGACGAGGGCTGCGGCCGGCTGGTCGCGCCGGAGGACCCGGCGGCGCTGGCCGAGGCCGTGCTCGAGGTCGCCGGCACGCCGGGCCTCGCCGCCGAGCTCGGCCGCAACGCGGCGGCCTCGGGGGACGAGTCGAGCTGGCCCAATGTCGCCGCGCGCACCCTGGACGCCTACAGGCGCGTCCTGGGCGGCGGCTGAGCCTCGCTCAGGCGCCGACCGAGGCGCGAGTGGTGCCGACCAGCAGCGAGCCGAAGTAGACGGTCGCCGAGTCGAAGAGGCCCGCTTCGCGGTACTGCATGATCTTGGCGTGGTTGGCGCCGCCGTCGTTGGAGGAGTCGACGGTCGCCATCTCGACGCGGGGGGTCGGCCCGGCGTCGCTGGGGTTGTAGGAGCTGTCCTGGAAGAAGGTGACCTGCTGGCCGTCGATCCACATCTCGACCCAGCCGTCGCTGGCGAAGCGCTGGTGGACCAGCACGTCGACCCAGCGTCCCTTCGGCAACGGCATCTGCCAGGGGATGTCGTAGTCGTAGGTGCCGTTGCGCTGCCACATCAGTTCGTCGCCGCGGATGCCGAGCTGCCAGGGGCTGGGGCCGTCGAAAGGCGGGCCGTAGACCTGCGAGAGGCAGAGCCAGCCGTCGACCTCGGGGAAGCTCGTCGGCAGCATGAATTTGGTCCGCAGCCAGAACTCCTCGCCGGGGTCGATGAAGGAGGGAGAGAGCGCCTGGGCGCGCGGGTTCTCGGTCGGCGTGACCGGATAGACGTCGCTCTCGTCGACGGTGATCTCGAAGGCGGCGGTGCCGCTGCCGAGCGGGTCGGAGACCTCGCGCATCGCGTCTGGAGCCGCCTGGATCATGTCGAAGTCGGCGAGGTGGGAGCCGTCGAAGAGAAGGTCGCCCGAGGAGGAGAGCGAGGAGCGGGGGACCGCGGGGGTGCGGACGGCGACGTTGCGGCTGAGCGAGACGCGCCGGTTGCGGCGGGCGCGGCGCATCGCACGGCGGGCGCGGCGCGAGTGGCGCTTGCCGGCGCGCTTCTTCCCCTTGCTCGCCTTGGCCCGCGGGGCATCGGCCTTGGCCGAGCCGGCGGCGGCCGCGGGCGCGCCCGGCGCGACGAGCAGGGCGCAGGCGACGAGCAGCGCAACGAAGGCGCCAAGCGAGCGGAGGGAGCGGGCAGAAGCCATGCCCCATGAGTCGGCGCGGTGGGGAAGCGCTCAAAGCGGCGCCTCGTCGGCCTCATACATCCGTCCAGATGCCTGTTTACGGCGCGCCTCCCTGCACGATTTCGCCCGCGCGGCCCTCGATCTCACCGCTGGGGGCGGCGACTAGACTCGCCCGTCGTGACCGGCTCGAGCACTCGCGTGGTCCTGCTGGCCTATGGCGCCGGCGGGGAGCACGGGCCGCTGTTCGAGACGCTCGCCCGCGAAGGCGTAGCGCCCGAGCGGATCGTCCTCGTCCACAACCCCTCCGAGCCCGGCCAGGCGCCGCCGCCGGTCCCGGCCGGCTGCGAGACGATCGCGACCGGCCGCAACCTCGGCTACGCGGCGGCGATGAACCTCGGCATCGAGCGGCAGCTGCGCCGCGAGCCGTCGCTGCTGCTGGTCGCCACCCACGACGCCCGCCTGCGGCCCGGCGCCCTGGCGGCGATGGTCGCGGCCGCCGAGGCCGAGCCGCGCTACGGGGCGCTGGGGCCGGTCCTGCTCTTCGACGGCAGCGAGGAGCCCTTCTCCTTCGGCGGCACGACTTCGCGCGGGGGCGCCCTCGACCACCGCACCGAGCCGCCGCCCGCTGCCGCCGACGTCGCCGAGTGCGACTGGATCGACGGCGGCACGATGCTGGTGCGCGCCGACGCGCTCGCCCGGGTCGGCGCCTTCGACGAGCGCCTTTGGGGCTACTGCGAGGACGCCGACCTCTGCCTGCGCCTGACGCGGGCCGGCTACGGGGTTGGCGTCGTGCTCGCCGCCCGCGCCGACCAGGCGCCCGGCGGCTCCAAGCGCCCCGGCGCCTGGGCCTACCTGCTGACCCGCAACGGGGTTGCCTACGCGGGCCGTTTCGCCGGTCCCCGCGGCCTCGCGGCGGCCACGGCAAGGGCGATCGGACAGGCGCTGCTCGAGCTCGCCCGGGCGGCGGCGCGGCGCGGCGGCCTGCGCCCGGGGCCGGCGGCGGAGCGCTGGGCGGTCGCGGTTGGGACGCTGCGCGGCCTCGCCGACTTGCTCAGGGGGCGCTGGGGCCCGCCGCCGCCAGGCCTGCCCGGAATCGGCGACGTGAAGAACGCCGGGCCGGGCGGCGGGGAGACGGCGAGCGGTGGCTGAGCGGCCGCGCGTCCTCCACCTCGGGCCTGAGGTGCGGGGCGGCATGACCGAGGCGATGCGGGGACTGCTCGCCTCGCCGCTCGCCGAGCGCTACGAGCAGGAGATGATTGCCACCCATCGCGGTGCCGGGCCGTCGCGGCGACTGGCCGTCTACGGCCTGGCGCTGCTGCGGCTGAGCTGGTGGAGCCTGCGCGGACGCGGCAAGATCGTCCATATCCACGGCACCGTGCGCGGCAGCATGTACCGCAAGGCGGTCTGCGTGCTGCTCGCCCGCGCCTTGCGCCGCCGCGTCGTCTTCCACGTCCACTCCGGCCCGGGCGACGTCGCCACCTTCCGGGACGGCCTGGGCGCGGCGAGCGTCGCCTTCCTCGGGCGCGCCTTCCGGGCGGCCGACGTCGTCGTCGCGGTCTCGAGCGCGAGCGCCCGGGCGCTCGAGGAGGCGTTCGGTGTGGAGGGCATCGTCGTCGTCCCCAACGCGGCGCCGCCGGTCGGCACCGAGGCGGGCGAGCGCGAGCTTTCGGCTCAGGCCCTCTTCCTGGGCGGCTTCGCCAACCCGGTCAAGGGCGGCGAGGTCCTGGTGGAGGCGCTGGCCTCGCCCGGGGGGGCGGGCGTGAGCGTCGTGATGGCCGGCCCAGGCGAGCTGCCGCCGGCCGGACAGCGCCTGGTCGAGGCGGGGGAGGCGGTCGAGTGGCGGGGATGGCTGGCGCCGGCGGAGCGCGACGCGCTGCTGGGCGAGGCCGGGATCTTCGTGCTGCCGTCCACGTCCGAGGGCCTGCCGATGGCGCTGCTGGAGGCGATCTCGCGCGGGATGGCGGTCGTCGCCACCTCGGTCGGCGGCGTCCCCGACGTGGTCGAGGACGAGGTGAGCGCCTTGGTCGTCCCCCCGGGCGACCCGGAGCCGCTCGCCGCCGCGCTGAGCCGGGTCGCATCGGACCCGGAGCTGCGGGCTCGGCTCGGCCGCGCCGCCCGCGCCCGCGCCGCCGAGCTGGGGCCCGACCGCATCGCCGAGCGGCTCGACTCGCTCTACCGCGCGCTGCTCTGAGTCAGCTCAGCGCGCACGGCGGAGATCAGCTCGGTGCCGTCGAGGGCGGTGCTCGCCCCGCGCGCCGGCGCTTGCCCCAGGGCCGCGCCCAGCTCGCCAACGTCTTCGACGAGCACGAGCCGGCCGGTCTCGGCCAGCGCCCGCCCCAGGTCGAGCTGGTGGTCGTCGACGGTCTCGCCGTGGCGGCGGAGCCTCGGCACGACGACCGGGACGTGGCCGGCCCTGGTCGCGCAGAGGACAGTGCCGACGCCGGCGTGGCTGATCACGTGGTCGGCCCGGTCCATCGTCTCCAGCACCTCCGGCAGCGACATCCAGGCGACGGCGCGGCTGGCGCCGGCGGGCGGCGCCCCCGGCCCGTACTGGACGACGAGGTCGTCGAGGGCGGCGGCTTCGAGGCCGCGCAGGAGGCGTTCGAAGGCGAAGGTCGGGTGGCTGCCGACGGTCGCGAAGATCACAGCAGGCCACCGACGTAGCGTGCCCGTCGCGGCCGCGCCGCCTCCGGCCACTGGACGAAGAAAGCGTCGGCCAGCGGGTAGACGAGCCGTCCGGTCAGCGAGAGGGCGGAGGTCCGGGTCAGGCTCTCGACGTAGACGAGACGCGCGCCGTGCAGCTTGCCGACCAGGAAGAAGGGGAGGGCGAGCGCCGCCCCGGTCGAGAGGATCGCGTCCGGCCGCTCCTGCCGCACCACCTTCCAGGCAAGCCGCAGGTTGGCGGCCAACGCCCGCAGGCTTCGGTTGGTCGGCCCGTTCGCCAGCACGACCCGCTCGTCGCTGAGCAGATGCTCGGTGTCGGCCGCCTCGAGCGTGACCCAGGTGCGCCCCAGGTCGCGCCAGGCCGGCTCCAGGCAGAGCATCTGCTGCAGGTGCCCGCCAGGCGAGCAGACCAGCAGCGCTCGCCGCGCGTCAGGCCGCTTCGCCATCGAGGGCTGTGCCGAGGGAGACGAGGCGGCCGCCGCGCTCGGCCGCCGCGCGGGCGATCGGCGCGATCGCCTCGACCGTCGGGGTGGCGTCGTCGCGTTCCGCGTAGAGGGCGGAGTCGTGCAGGAGGACGATCGAGCCGGGCCCCAGCTTGCGGTTGACCAAAGCGGCGATCCGCGTCGCCGGGATCGGCTCCCAGTCCTGGCCCCAGGTGCTCCAGTAGCTGAGGCGCAGCCCCAGCTCCTCGCAGAGCGATGCGAGCGACGGCGACGAGGCGCCGTAGGGGGGCCGGTAGAGGCGCGGGCGCCGTCCGGTCGCGCTCTCGATCGCCGCCAGCCCGGCGAGGAGCTCGGCGCGCGCCGCCTCGGGCTCGAGGCGGTCGTGGCGGACGTGGGTCATCCCGTGCAGCTCCAGCTCGTGACCGCGCTCGACGACCTCGCGGGCGAGGGCGGGGGACTCCTCCACCCGCTCGCCGATCGCGAAGAAGGTGGCGGTGGCGCCCAGCCGCTCCAGCTCGTCCAGGAGCAGCGGCGTGCAGTCCGCGTCGGGCCCGTCGTCGAAGGTCAGCGCGACCCCTGCCTCGGCGGGGACGTGGGTCACTCCGGGCGCGCCCGCCCAGCGGCGCCGGCGGGAGGGGCTCCAGTCGTACAGGCGCTGTCGCAGCGGCCGAGGCACGAGACGGCGGATCTGGCGACGGCTGGGCAGGGCCACCGGCAGGACTGTAGCCACAACTCCTCCTGGACTCCGAGCGCGCCTAGACTGCCGCCGGTGCCCCACCGGCCGCTCAGAAACCGCTCGCGGCGCGCGACCTTCCTCTGCTACCACTCGATCGCCCCCGAGGGGCCACGCTTCCTGACGGTGAGCCGCGAGCTGTTCGAAGCGCAGCTCGACGCGATCGAGGCGCGCGGGCTGCGCTGCGGCGGCCTCGCGGAGCTGGCCGCGCTCGCCGCGGGCGAGCGGATCGAGCCGACCGCCTTCCTCACCTTCGACGACGGCTTCCTCGACAACTACGAGACGGCGATGCCGATCCTGCGCGAGCGCGGCCACAGGGCCTTCGTCTTCGTGCTGCCGCCGCTGGTCGACGGCGGCGCCCGCTTCGAGTGGCCCGAGGTCGCCGCGGACGCCGTCCGCCACCCGAGCTCGATGCGCTCGGTGACCTGGCCGATGCTGGAGGAGATGAAGGAGGCCGGCTGGGAGGTGGGCGCCCACACGCTGAGCCATCCCCACCTGCCGGAACTGGGGCCCGAGCGGCTGCGAGAGGAGCTCTGGGAGTCGCGGGCCAGGGTGCGCGAGCGGCTCGGCAGCTGCGACACGCTCGCCTACCCGTTCGGCGAGTGGAGCCCCGCCGTGGCCGAGGCGGCCGCCGAGTGCGGCTACCGCTTCGCCTTCACCCTGCCGACGACGAGCGGCCAGCGCACGGCGACGCCGCTCACGATCCCCCGCGTCAACGTCGATTACCGCGACCGCGGCCCGCGCCTCGCGACCAAGCTCTCGCCGCTCGGCCGTCGCGTTCACCTCTCGAGCGCCGCCCGCGGGGGCTGGAAGCGGCTGCGTGGCTAAGACCGGCTCAGAAGCCGGAATGCCTGTCGAGCCCTCTCCAGGGTGTCAGAGGGAAAGGCGGCCGCGAGGGCTGGATCGTCGAATTCCAGCTCCCCCTCGACGTTCCGCAGCCATTTTCTCTCACTCGACTTGAGCTGCTCATCGCGCGCCAGCGCGCGAGGGTCGTCAGGGTAGCCAAGCAGCCTGATCAGATCCTGGCGGTCTGATTGGAACTTATCCTTGCGTCGCTTGGCAACGACCCTCGCCTTGATCAGGATCGCGCCGAGCAGGCTTGGACGGCGTACGGCGACGGGTGGCGAACCAGTCAAGCTGACGAGAACCACCTCCGTGCGGAGCAGGGCTTGACTGCCACCGGAGACCCCGAAGGTTCTCAACCCGCCGATGGTCTTCGGATCGGCGCGCAACCCATCCGGGCCGAGGATCTCGACCCACTCGCCGTCGAGCTCGAAGCGATACCCAAGCTCTGGCGCGGTTCGAGGAGGCATCGCGACCTCAGCTCCTTTCTCGACGAGAAGCGAGGCGATTTGCTCGGTCATCGCCGGTGGCTTGCGAGCGGCCCCGAGGAGATCTATATCGGTGGTGGGCCGCAGATCGTCCTCGCGCTCGAAGCCATGAAGCTGAACCATCAGGCCGCCGATCAGTGACCATTCGCGGTCTGGACCCAAAGCCTCGGCCAAGGACTAACGGTTCCTGACTCGCGCTCGGTACTGTCGATCGATCTGACGCACGAGCTTCTTGCCAGCCGCCTCGGAACGCGGATCGAGTTCCTCGGCCAGGTCGAGGGCCACCGCAGCCGGTGGCGCAAGGGCCCGGCCGGCGAGGCACTGCCAGGCGTTATCGGGGACCACCCGAAGCCGGATGTTGCCGTCGATGCCGCCGGGGGAGAGGGCGTGCTCGTCCAGGAAGCGTCGAAGCTGGGCCTGGGAGACGTAGCCGTCGGCCTCGCGGCTTGCCAGGAGGCCGATCTCCAGAGCGCCCGCTGCGCTGATCCCGGAGGCCACGAGTGCCTCGTCTTCGAGCACGTAGGGGATCTCTCCGGGGTGCGCTCTATGCATGGAGACATGCGATCTGCCCTTGAGGCGAGGCGCTAGAGCCGCCAGTCCCTCGAGCGCTAGGTTTCTCTTGAGCCGGGAACGGACGCTCGGATCCAGCCTCGGCGCGTCTTCACCAGAGGCGAGGAGCAGGATCGCCCAGGCGTTCTGAGCGGTGAAGCGACGGCCCCTGGCGCCCTTCTGCCTTCGCCGCTGCTCCACGGCGCTTCGCTCGACCAGCCAGCGATCCGCGATCTTTGCGGCAGGCAGTTGTCCTCGCGCTGCCATCGCTCGCACGCGAGCAGGGCTGAGGCTCAGGGTCCGCGCAGCCTCGGGGACGGAGATCGGATCGAGCACAAACACAAATATAGCGTAAACACAACTATTACTTCATATATTGCGACAGCGCAATAATTGCGTCAAACTGTAAGGCCTACACGAGCCAGGGACCGCCGCCGCCCTCCATCGAGTAGCCGAGGTCACGGCGGCGCTCGCCGATCGGCCGCGCCGGGACGCCGCCGACGACCGCGAAGGGGGGGACGTCCTGGGTCACCACCGCGCCCGCGGCGACCACCGCGCCCTCGCCGATCGTCACCCCCGGCAGGACGGTGGCGCGGAAGCTGACCCAGGCCCGGTCCTCGATCACGATCGGGCCGCCGCTGACGCCGAACTCGGGGTCCGCGGTGTCGTGTTGCAGCGTCCACAGCGCCACCTCGCTGGAGAGGTTGACGTTGCGCCCGATCCGGATGCCACGCCGCCCGTCGAGGGTGGCCCAGAAGCCGACGATGCTGCCGGCGCCGATCTCGATCCCCCGCGGCTCGCGCAGGTCGCGCCAGCGGTAGAGGATCGAGTCGGGGTGGGCGCCGAGGCCGAGCAGGCGGCGGGCGACGAGGGTGCGCAGCCAGCGCAGCGGCAGCTTGCCGACCAGCATCGCCGCCAGCAGGGTCGCGCCTTCGCGCAGTCCCTCGCTGCGCACGCGCAGCGCGCCCAGCGGCGGGCCGAGGGGGCTGGCTTTGAGCAGGCGCTTCAAGCTGGGCCGGAAAGGATCAGTGCGGGAGGGGCAGCCACTCGACGTCGTCGGTGGCGTTGAAGTAGGCGCAGGGCGAGCCGCCGAAGGCCCAGATCTTGCCGTCGGCCACCGCCGTGCCGTGACCGTGGCGGGGGGTGCGCATGTCGGGCAGTCGCGCCCACTGCCCGCCGGGGCCCAGTTCCTGCACGGCGCCGGTGACCGTTTCGGCGAGGTCGTTGCCGCCGCCGACCGCGACCGGCCTGCCGCCGGCGTCCACAACCCCGAGCCCGCCGCTGCCGACCGGCATCGGCGGCAGCGATCGCCAGCGTCCCTCGCTCGCGTCGAAGCTCGCCGCGGTCTTGACCGCGAACGACTTCGGGGTGCGCCCGCCGAAGACGTAGAGGTCGTCGCCGATGCCGATCGAGCCGACGTGCTCGCGCGGGCCCGGCAGCGGCGGCAGCTCCGACCAGCGCCCCCGCCGGAAGTCGAAGGCGAACGCGTCGGAGACGGGGACGCTGTCGCGGGCGCCACCGGCGACGATCAGCCGGTCGCCGACGATGCCCAGCCCCATCGCCGCCAGCGGCCGCGGCAGGTCGGGCATCCGCGACCAGCGGTCGGCCGCCACGTCGTAGCGGTAGAAGTCCTTGCTCGTGTTCGCCTCCAGCGTCTTGCCGTAGCCGCCGAGGACGTAGAGGTCGCCGCCGTACGTCGTCACACCCATGTGGTTGAGCGCCCGCGGCATCGGCGCCAGCTCCGTGTACTCGCCGCTGCGGGGGTCGAAGCGCAGCAGGCCGTCGCTCGGTTCCAGCAGGAGCTTGTCGTTGGGCAGGACCTCGAGGCCGGTTATGCCGCCGGCCAGGTAGATCTGGCCGTCGATCGTCGCGCCGCGCGGCTCGTCGAGGTCGACCGGCAGGGAGGGGCCCTCACGCCAGGCCGAGTCCTCGTTCGTCATCGGCTCGCATTCGCCGCTCTCGATGCCGAGCGCGTCGCGTGCGTCGCTCTCCAGGCCGGTGTCGGTGAACGCGGCGACCGGCAGGCCGATCACGACCAACACGACGAGGGCGAGCGGGAGGAGCTGCCAGCCGCGCATCACGCGACCCTACTAGCGCTGGGCGTCTCGGGATGCAGGAACGCTGCCAGCCGGCCGAGGTCGACGCCGGGCGGGCGCAGGGCGCGCACGATCCGCTCTCCGACCGCCTCCCAGGTGTAGAGGGCGGAGCGCTCGAAGGCCCGTTCGCCGAAGCGGCGGGCCGTCTCGGGATCGCAGAGCTCCAGCATCGCCTCCAGCAGCGCGCGCTCGTCGGCGGGGTCGACGACCCTGCCGCAGCCCTCGACCGCGTCCGGGGTGCCGCCGACCGTCGTCCCGATGCTGGGCAGCCCCGTGGCGGCCGCGTCGAGGAAGGCGATGCCGAGCGGCTCGTAGGTGGACGGCATCAGGAAGCAGGTGGCCTGGCGGATCAAGTCGTTGTACTTGCGCTGGCCCTCCTCGGAGCCGAGCGGCAGCTTCCCGTGCGTGGTGACGCCGGGCGCCTCGACCGGCGGGTGGCCCCCGACCAGGTCGAGGGTCGCTTCCGGGAACCGATCCCGCACCGCGGCGAATGCCTCGACCACGGCGGGGCCGCGCTTGCGCTCCCAGTCGAAGCCGACCCAGAGGAAGCGGGGGACGCTCCAGTCGCGATCGACCTCGCGGCGCTCGGCCCGGTAGCCGAAGCCGACCACGTGGATCTTCTCCGGCGGGATGCCGTAGTCGTCGCGGACCGAGCTCGCCGCCCAGCGGCTCGCCACGCAGCAGGCCCGGGCGCGTTCGTAGATGCGGCGCTGCCGCTCCAGCCACCGCCGCCGCGCCCGCTCCCCGAGCGCGGCGTAGACGGGGTCGCCCTGCCGGATCGCCAGCGCGACGGTCATGTCCTCGAACGTCGCCAGCGGCACGCGGGTCGACGGCACGAAGCCGCTGCCGAGCATGACGGCGCCGTCGAGCGGGCCGGCGGCGCGCAGCGACCGGCTCGCCGCGACGCTGCTGGCCGCGGCGAAGGCTCCGCTCGCGGACTGGTCGGCCCAGGACATGCCGAGCCGTCCGGCGATCCCGTCGGCCTTGGGGAAGCGCGCGTCGACCCTGACCGTCTCGCAGCCGGCGCGCTCCAGCCCGGATGTCAGCCCGGCCGCCACGCCCGACCAGGCCCCCGGGTCCGCGGGGTCGGCCTGCTGGAGGATTGCGATGCGGGGCGGGCTGGTCGTCACTCGACCGCCTCCCGGGTGGCGCCGACCTTCAGCGCGCCGAAGAAGACGGTCGCGGAGTCCAGCATCCCCGCCTCGCGGTACTGCATGATCTTCGCGTGGTTCGGCCCCTCGCCGTTGGAGGCGTCGACGGTGGCCATCGCGAGCCGCTGGGTCGGCGCTTCGCCGCTGGGGTCGTAGGAGCCCGCGTCGAAGAAGGTCACCCGTTCGCCGTCGATCCACATCTCGACCCAGCCATCGGCAGCGAAGCGCTGGTGCATGAGCACCTCGACCCAGCGCCGTTTCGGCAGCCGCATCTGCCAGGGGATGTCGTAGTCGTAGGTGCCGTTGCGCTGCCACATCAGCTCGTCGCCGCGGATGTTTAGCTGCCATGGGCTTGACCCCGCGTAGGGCGGGCCGTAGACCTGCGCCAGGGTCATCCAACCCGGCAGCGAGGGGAAATCGCCCGGCACCATCACGCTCATCCGCAGCCAGAACTCCTCGCCCGGGTCGATCGTCGAGGGCAGCAGCGCCTGCGCTCGCGGATCCTCGGTCGGGGTGACCGGATAGACGTCGCCCTCCTCGACCGTGAACCGGAAGACCTTGTCCTCGCCGCCGAGCGGGTCGCGGACGACCGAGATCGCGCCTGGAGCAGCCTCCAGCTTCGCCGCCCGCTCGTAGGCGGGGCCTTCGGCGGTCGGCCTGTCGTCACGCGGGACGAGCGCGACCACGGCCGCGTCCTCGGTCGCCGACGAGGCGCGGCGCTCGTCCGCGATGAGACCGACGGCCAACAGCACGAAGCCGAGCGCTACGACCGCCCCGAGGAGGCGCACAAGCAGGGTCATGCCTGGCCATCGTAGCCGGGTCGGCAGCCTGGCTCAGGCGCCGACCGCGGTGCGGCTGGTGCCGACCTCGAGGGCGCCGAAGTAGACGGTGGCGACGTCGAAGAGGCCCTTCTGGCGGTACTGCATGATCTTGGCGTGGTTGGGGCCGCCGTTGTTGCTGGCGTCGCGGGTCGCCATCGCGAGACGCTGCGTCGGCGCCACGCCGCTGGGGTTGTAGGAGCTGTTCTGGAAGAAGGTGACCCGCTCGCCGTCGACCCACATCTCGACCCAGCCGTCGCTGGCGAAGCGCTGGTGGACCAGGACGTCGACCCAGCGGCCCCTGGGCAGCGGCATCTCCCAGGCGATGTCGTATTTGTAGGTGCCGTTGCGCTGCCACATCAGCTTGTTGCCGCGAATCCCGATCTGCCACGGGCTCGGGCCGCCGAACGGCGGGCCGTAGACCTGGGACAGGCACATCCAGCCGTCGACCTGCGGGAAGTCGGTCGGCAGCATCAGTTTCGTCCGCAGCCAGAACTCCTCGCCCGGGTCGATGAACGAGGGCGAGAGGGCCTGCGCCCGCGGGTTCTCGGTGGGGGTGATGGGGTAGACGTCGCTCTCCTTCACGGTGAAGCTGAAGATCGAGCTGCCGCTGCCGAGCGGGTCCGCGACTTCCCTGATCGCCCCGGGGGCTGCCTGGAGCAGCGCGAAGCTGCCGATGGTGGCGCCGTTGAAGAGGTCGGGAAGAGGTTCGGGCTCCGGGGCGGGCGCCGGCTCTTCGGGCTCCGGGGCGGGGACCGGCTCTTCGGGGGCTGGGAGCGGGGCTGGCTCTTCGGGGGCCGGGGCTGCCGGCTCTTCGGGAGCGGGCTCTTCGGGGGCCGGAGCCGGGGCGGGCGCCGGTTCTTCCTTCTTCTTGCGCCCTTTGGCGGTGCGGGCGACGAAGAGGACGTGGCGGGTGCGGAGGACCCGGCCGCCCCGGCGCCGGACGGTGACGGTGAGGCTGTGCGGCCCGTCGTCGAGCCCGGTCGTGCGCAGGTAGCCCTCGCGCTCCAGGCCGCCGACGGCGCGGTCGGTCCAGCGCCGCTCGCCGTCGACGAAGAAGGCGACGCGCCTGGCGCTGCCCGCTACCTTCGCTTCGTAGCGGACGGTGTCGGTCGCGACCGCTTCCTGGGGCGCGACGATCTCGAGGCCGGGGGAGTCGGCGCTCGCTGGCGCGGGCGCAACGAGCCCGGCCAGGACTACGGTCAGCGATGCGAGGCGGCGGATCACGCCGAGGGGATCGGCCCCGGCCACCCCCCTTGCCGAGCGCTTCCCCCCGCCGCTGGACGTATGTCCGCCGCGCCGGGCTCGGGCTACCGATTAACGATTAGCCGATCGCTGGACGCGCGTTGACGATCAGTACGCGCCGCGACCGGAGACGACCGCCGGCAGGGTGGCCAGCAGGATCTCGATGTCGCGCGCCAGCGACCAGCCCGCGACGTACTGGTAGTCGAACCGGACCATCTCCTGGAAGGGGCTCTGCGAGCGCCCGTAGACCTGCCAGGGGCCGGTCAGGCCGGGCCGCAGCTCAAGGCGGCGCAGGTGCCAGTCTTCTTCCAGGGCGGCGGTCTCGGGGTGGATCAGCGGTCGCGGGCCGACCAGGCTCATCTGGCCCATCAGGACGTTGAAGAGCTGGGGCAGCTCGTCGAGCGAGGAGCGGCGCAGGAAGGATCCGACGCGCGTGACCCGGGGGTCCTGGCGGATCTTGAACATGACGCCGTCGCCGGATTCGTTGAGCGCGGCGATCTCCGCCTTGCGCTCCTCGGCGTCCACGTACATCGAGCGGAACTTGATCAGGTGGAAGCTGCTGTTGCCGCGGCCAGCCCGGGGCTGGCGGAAGAAGACCGGGCCGCGCGACTCCAGCTTGATCGCGACCGCGATCGCCAGCATCAGCGGCGAGGAGATGGTGATCAGGAAGGCCGAGCCGAGCACGTCGAGCACCCGCTTGGCCGCGATCGAGGCGGAGCTGAGGACCGGCGCGCCGATCGACAGCAGGGGGAGGCCGCCGACCTGGTCGAGGGCGCGGACGCCGTCGAGGAACTCGAAGAGGCGCGGCACGACGTCCACCGAGACGCCCGCATCGCGGCAGGCGCGGATCGACTCCAGCAGCTGCTCGTGGCTGGCCCTTGAGAAGGCGATGATCACGCGGTCGATCTGCTGGGCCTCGATCACCTCGGCGAGGTCGCCGAAGCGCCCCAGCCACGGCAGGTCGGGGGTGCCGACGTCGTGGATTTCGTCGTCGACGATGCCGACCGGGACGAGCCCGAACTGGGCGTTGTTGTGGAGCTTGCTCACCACCTGCCCGGCAACCAGGCCGGAGCCGAGGATCAGGGTCCGCTGTTTGAGGTCGGGAGCGCGGTGCAGGCCGGCACGCGCCACGGTCCGGGCGATCCCGGTCAGGACCGCGACGCCGGCCACCGTGAGGAAGGTCAGGGCCACGACCTCCTCCAGGCTGAGGAGGTTGGCCAGCCCGTACAGGGGCCAGGTGATCAGCATGACGGCGACGAACCCGCGCGGGACCTCGGTCACCGCCGACGCCCAGGTGTTGAGCTGGTCGCCGCGGTAGAGGCCGATGCTGAAGGCCGCAAGCGGCCACAGCAGCGTCGCGCAGACGACGAAGGCGAGGCCCTGCAGGCTGACCTGCTCGAGCGCGGCGACCGCGATCGCGGCGGCCCCGGAGGCCGCCACCGAGTCGGCGGCGAAGAGCATCCGCGCCAGCACGGTGCCACGGCGCCGGGCGCGACCGTCGCCCTGCTCGCGAGGGCGCGCGCGCTCGATCTCGGCTGCCTCGATGGCGCGGCCGTGGGTGTGGGTTGCGGTGGAGCTCTCCATGTTGACTAGTCGGTGTGGGTCCTTGGGGGGGAAGGGTGGCGCCTACCCTTGAACACGGTCAGCGGTTCGATGGCGCGGGTCCGAGACGCTCGTTTTTCTTGCTCGGAACCGATGGGCAGGCATAAGAGCAAACGTTGCGTAACTCGAAAAATAAACCGGAAGCTGCGAAATCTCCATCAGGCCCAACACATCGTCAATGAACCACGGGGTTCTTGAATCCGCAAAGCGCATTGCGAAGCGAAGATCGGGGACGCCCGTAAACGAATATTCGAAGTTTTTTAGGGAACTGGCCGAGTTCGGCTCAGTGAGCCTCGTCGGAAGCGTGGGCGGGGGGACGCGACTCCTCGGCCAGCGAGGTGATCTCGAGCGGTCCGTGCGCGGCCGCTTCGAGCACCTCGGTGGCCTCCTCCGCCGAGCGCGCGTAGAGCTCGACCAGCATGTGTACGACGATGCGGTCGTCGGCGTGCTTGTGGAAGCGGACGTGTGCAAAGAACTCTCTTACGCCTGCCTCTCCGAAGGCGCCGTAGGCGAGCAGCTCCGCTGCTTCGGGGCCTGAACAGCTCTCTACCCGTTCCTGGTCGACGGTAACGGTGCAGGAGGCGACCCAGGGCGTGCCGGCGACCATCCGCTCCCAGCGGTCCTCGATCGGCACGACGCGGTCGTCCTGGAAGGTCAGGTGCGGCTGGTCGTGCATGCAGTCGAGGCACTGGACGACCGATTCCTGAATCTCGTCGATCCCTTCGGCCAGGGTCCCGGTCTCGGGATCGACGCGGCGGATCGCGTCGTAGTGGATCTGGATCTCGAGGTTCTCCGACCAGCAGCGGTAGCAGCGCAGCCAGGCCGAGCGGTCGCCGTTCAGGTCGCTCATCGGTTCATTGTGGCGCTGTTGGGGGCTCGTCGCTAGGCCGCCGCGCCCGCGGCGGCCCGCTCGTCGACCAGGGCGACGATCTCGGCCATGATCCTGTTCACGTCGAAGTCCTTCGGCGTGTAGACGCCGGCGACGCCTTCTGAGCGCAGCCTGGCCGCGTCGGCGGCCGGGATGATCCCGCCGACGACGACGGGGACGTCGAGGCCCTCCTCGCGCAGGCGGCGGACCACCTCCGGGATCAGCTCCAGATGCGAGCCGGAGAGGATCGAGAGGCCGACCACGTCGACGTCCTCCTGCAGGGCCGACTCGGCGATCTCCTCCGGGGTGAGGCGGATGCCCTGGTAGATCACCTCCATGCCGGCGTCGCGCGCCCGCAACGCCACCTGCTCGGCGCCGTTGGAGTGGCCGTCGAGGCCGGGCTTGCCGACCAGGATCTTGAGACGGTGGCCGATCCGCTCGGAGACCTCGTCGACGCGGCGGCGGATCTCGGTCAGCTCGTCGCGGTCGCCGGGGGGCGCGGCGCCGTCGACCCCGGTCGGGGCGCGGTAGGCGCCGAACGCCTCGCGCAGCACCTGCGCCCACTCGCCGGTCGTCGCGCCCGCCTTGGCGGCGGCGATCGTCGCCGGCATGACGTTCTGGCTCTCGTCCGCGGCGACCCGCCTCAGCTCCTCGAGCGCCGCCTCGACCGCGGCGCTGTCGCGCTCGGCGCGCCACTGCTCGAGCGCCTCGATCCGCTCCCGCTCGACCTCGGGGTCGGGCGTGAGGATGCCGCCGTCGGCGCCGGCGGTGAGCGGGGAGCCCTCCGTCTCGACGTAGACGTTCTGGCCGATCACCTTCTGCTCGCCCGACTCGATCCGCGCCACCCGCTCGCGGTGCGACTCGACCAGGCGCGCCTTCATGTAGGGGACGGCGGCGACCGCGCCGCCGTGCTCCTCGACGACCGCCATCTCGGCCCGGGCGCCCTCGGTCAGCTCCTCGACCAGGCCGTCCATGACGACGGAGCCCTCGAAGAGGTCGGGGTACTCGAGCAGGTCGGTCTCGTTGGCGAGCACCTGCTGGATGCGCAGGCTCCACTGCTGGTCCCAGGGGCGGGGGAGGCCCATCGCCTCGTTCCAGGCCGGCAGCTGGATCGCGCGGGCGCGGGCGTCGCGGCTCAGCGTCACCGCGAGCGCCTCCAGCACGATCCGCTGGATGTTGTTCTCGGGCTGGGCCTCGGTCAGGCCGAGGCTGTTGACCTGGACGCCGTAGCGGAAGCGCAGCATCTTCTCGTCGGTGACGCCGTAGCGCTCGCGGCCGATCTGGTTCCAGAGCCGGCCCATCGCGCGCAGCTTGGCGATCTCCTCGATCAGCCGAATGCCGGCGTTGACGAAGAAGGAGATGCGGCCGAAGACCTTGGGGAAGTCCGCCTCGGCGACCTGCCCGCGCGCCTTCACCTCGTCGAGGACGGCGATCCCGGTCGAGAGCGCGTAGGCGATCTCCTGCACCGGCGTCGCGCCGGCCTCCTGCAGGTGGTAGGAGCAGATGTTGGTCGGGTTCCAGCTCGGCACCTCGTTGACCGTGAAGGCGACCATGTCGGCGATCAGTCGCATCGAGGGCTCGGGGGGGAAGGCGTAGGTCCCGCGCGAGAGGTACTCCTTGATGATGTCGTTCTGGGTCGTGCCCTTGAGCTTGGCGCGCTCGACGCCGTTCTCCTCGGCGACGGTCGCGTAGAGGCCGAGCAGCCAGGCCGCGGTCGCGTTGATCGTCATCGACGTGTTCATCTCGTCGAGCGGGATCCCGTCCAGGAGCTGGTGCATGTCGCCCTTGTGGGCGATCGAGACGCCGACCTTGCCGACCTCGCCGCGGGCGAGGACGTGGTCGGGGTCGTAGCCGGTCTGAGTGGGGAGGTCGAAGGCGACCGAGAGGCCGGTCTGGCCCTTGGCCAGGTTGCGGCGATACAGCTCGTTGGAGCGGCGGGCGTCGGAGTGGCCCGCGTAGGTGCGCATCACCCAGGGGCGATCGCGCTCGGGCAGGCGATGGTCTGGCATGGGAGGGATGATATTTGGCCGCCAGAGAAAGAGGGCGTGCATGCGTCACTGCTGCGCTCTTTTCGCCCGGGGCCGTGTTTAGGCTCCGCACATGGCAGCTCGAATGGCAACGGCCCTCGCGATCGCCTCCATGGCGCTGGCGATCGTGGCCTCCAGCGCCGGCGCGGCGCTGGTCGGCCTCTATCGCAACAGCATGGAGAGCGACGCCCAGCGCGGCCAGATCGGCAAGCTCACCGGCGAGCGCTGCGGGCGCGGCGGCTCAGAGCACGCGTTCCGCGTCACGATCGGCAAGGGGACCAGGGAGTGCGCCTACCGCACGCCGGTCGTCGGGCGCGACCTCGAGATCGCGGCCACCGAGCGGCTCTTCAGCGCCACCCCGAAGGCGGTCAAGCGCAAGGCGTTCCTCGCCGTCAACCTGCGCACGGGCGACCAGGGGGCCGGCTACCAGCTCGCCGTCTTCCCGCTCCAGCGCAAGGCGCAGCTGCGCAAGGTCTTCAGCGACGGCCGCATCGAGTACCTGCACATCGAGCGCGGCCTGACCAGCGTCAAGGGGACCGACGAGCCGAACGAGCTTCGCCTGCGCGCCTTCAACCTGACCAGCGGCCCCGACAAAGGCAAATGCCGGGTGGTCGCCTTCGTCGGCGGGCGGCAGGTGGCTGACGTGATCGACCCCGCGGCGGGCGAACTGCAGGGCCGCGGCTCCAGCTTCTCGCTCGGGGCGGTCGGCCCCGCCCAGGGGCTGATGGGCAGCGTGGACGACGTCGTGATTCGCGTCCCGAGCCCTTTCTAGGAGGGATTGGCGCATATCGGCGCCCTCGCGCATAATCCGCGCCATGACGACGACGGTCGAGAAGCCGCGCGAGGCCGGCCCCGAGGCGGGGCTGGGCGGCGAGTGGCGGGTGATCGTCCGCAACGACGACCACAACACCTTCGACCACGTCGCCAACACGCTCGCCCGGGTAATCCCCGGGATCAGCGTGGCGAACGGGCACGAGATGGCCGACCGCATCCATAACTCGGGCCAGGCGATCGTCTGGTCGGGCCCGCGCGAGCCCGCCGAGCACTACTGGGAGCAGTTGAAGGGGGCCGGCCTGACGATGGCGCCCCTCGAGCGCGGATGAGCCGGCCGGTCCTCGCCGTCGACGTCGACGGGGTCGTCTCCCTGTTCGACTTCGACGACCCGCCGGACAGCTCGACCGCGCGCTTCGAGCTGATCGACGGCACCGTCCACTGCATCTCGCTCGCCGCCGGGGAGCGGCTGACGCGCCTTGGCGAGCACTACGACCTGGTCTGGGCGACCGGCTGGGAAGAGAGCGCCAACCGCTACCTGCCGTCGCTGCTCGGCATCGGGGAGATCCCCCACCTCAGCTTCAACGGGGCGGCGCGATTCGGCACTGCGGACTGGAAGCTCGACCCGCTCGCCGAGTACGCGCGCGGTCGAGCGCTTGCCTGGATCGACGACAGCTTCGACGACCGCTGCTACGCCTGGGCGCGGCAGCGAGAGGAGCCGACGCTGCTGATCCCGACGACTTCGCACCTCGGCCTCGAGGAGGTCCACGTCGACGCCCTGATCGCCTGGGCCCGCGGCTTCGAGTGAGCCCTCGCACGATCCGGGAAAAAAGCGCCAGGCGCTGCGCGGGGAAATCGGAGACGACCTTCGGCGCGCGTCAGACGCGTAGAACTGGAACTTCGTCGAAGGAGGAGAAATCAGCATCCTGGGTGACGATGCCCGCACCGTGTCGAAGGGCGGTCGCAGCGATCCAGGTGTCGTGGCGGCGGAGGCTGCGGCCGCGAGACCGCTCGGCCGATGCGATGCGCGCGAAGCAGCTCGCGGTCTCCGCGTCAATTGGAAGCAGGGGATACGTGGCCTGGACGCGCGAGAGGGTGGAGAGCCGGATGGCTCGGGCATTCGGGTCGGCGGCGCGCAAGACGCCCAGCTCCAGCTCGGCGGCGGTGATCACCGAGACGGCGATCTGCTCGGGAAGCTCGCCCAGCTCTCGGCCGGTCTCCTGGGCGATGAAGATAGAGGTGTCGGCGACTGCCCGACTCAATCGTCGAGCTCAGCGCCGCGAACGTCGGCGAGATCGTCCAGCAGGCCAGTGTCGGCGGGCGTGTCGGCCACGATGCGGCGCAACTCAGCAACTGGGACCCAGGGATCGCGATCCTCGACGTGGGGGAGAATGTCGGCAACCGGGCGCCGGTTGACCGTCAGCGTCAGTCGTTCGCCCGCTTCCAGCTCGGAGACAACGGCCGAGGTGGAATTCCTCAGCTCCCGGATCGAAACGGCACGCGCCATGTGCACGACTGTAGCACTCGCTGCTACGGAGCGGCGAGGTCTATGCGGGGTTCGCGCTGGCAGGAAGTGCCGCGAGGCCCTTCGAGACCAGGTCGCGTTCGTCGCAGCTGACAAGGCGCTGGCCGCCTTCGGCGGCGGCGGCTGCGTAGGCGGCGTCATAGACGGAAATCGCGTGCCGCTCAGCGATCTCCGCCGCCCTCGTCAGGAGGGTGTCGGTAGAGGGGAGGACGCCGCCGTCGTCGGCAAGCCTCTCGACCACTGCCAGCAGCGGCGCCACTGACTCCGGTGCGCGCCACGCCCGCACGGCAACGTTGGCGACCTCGTAGCGGGCGAGGTCGAGCGTGGCGAGGGTGGCCTCGGCGTCTTCGAGCAGGGCTCGAGCAGGCTCGTGGTGATCGTCCTCGGGATCGAAGGCCGCGAGCAGGACGCTCGCGTCGAGGAGCAGCGTCGTCACGAACCGGGCCGCGTCGCCTTCACCTGCTCCGCGGCGCGACCGCCGTGGGGCGAAACGTCGCGAAGCAGAGATCGCATGGCCGACGCTCGGCCCTCGCGGCGCCGGCGCAGCGCCGCGTCGGCGAAATCCCGCATGACGGCACTGCGGGTCGTGCCGCCGCGCCTCGCCTCGGCGTCCACCTCGGCGAGGAGATCGTCGGGAAGGGAGACCATGACCTTTGCCATGGCCGTCAGTATACCCAGGTATACCTGCGGCTTCTCGCCGCTACTCGCCGGCGACGACGAGCGATTCGCTGGCGATCAGGGTGTGCCAGGCGGGGAGCAGCGGGATGTCGTAGAGGTCGATGACCGCCGCCCGGGCCTTCTCGATTTCCTCTGAGAACCAGTAGCGCTCGAAGTCGGAGCGGCTCTCCCAGAAGGAGGTCTGCTGGAAGGCGAGCGGGTCGTCGATCGAGCGGGTCAGCGACCAGCTCTTGGCGCCGTAGGCCGGCATCCGCGCCGCGGCGGGCTCCCAGAGGTCGAGCCAGCGGTCCGCCCTGAACGGGGCGATGTGCCAGTTGAGCGTGCAGACCTCCATCAGGCTCCCACCTCCGCCCGGATCGCGCCGGGGCCGTCGACGTTCTGCCCGTCGGTCTCCGACTCGGCGCCGACCAGGATCGAGATCTTGCCGAGGTGCTTGTTTTCGTGCAGCAGCTGGTGCGCCTCGGCGACGCCCTCGAAGCCCATCGTCCTCCAGATGACCGGCCGCACCTTGCCCTCCGCCATCAGCTGGTTGGCCCGCATGCACTCGTAGGCGTTGGCGAAGTGCGAGCCGATGATCTGCTTCTGGCGCATCCACAGGTAGCGGACGTCGAAGTCGAGCTGGTAGCCCGAGGTGGCGCCGCAGATCACGACCTTGCCGAACGGCTTGACGACGTAGACCGAGGTCGGGAAGGTGGCGCGGCCGACGTGCTCGAAGACGATGTCGGGCGCGTCGCCGAGGATCTCCTTGATCCGCTTGGCGAAGCCGCGCGAGGCCTTGAAGCGCTCCTTGTCGAGCGCCTTGTCGGCGAGGTTGTCGTCGGTCCGCATCATCTCGCCGAACTCGTTGCGGTTGATGTAGTCGACGGCGCCGAGCTGCTTGACCAGCTCGCCCTTCTCGTCGGAGGAGACGACGCCGACCGCGTTGGCGCCGGCCGCCTTGCAGAGCTGCACGGCGAAGACGCCGAGGCCGCCGGCCGCGCCCCAGATCAGCACGTTGTGGCCGGGCTGCAGGTTGCACTGGTCCATCAGCATCCGGTACGCGGTGAAGTAGGTGAGCCCGTAGGAGGAGGAGTCGACCCAGGAGAGGTTCTGGGGGCGGGGGAGGAGCTGCTGCGCCTGCACCTTGGTGAACTGGGCGAAGGAGCCCCAGGTCGTCTCGTAGCCCCAGATCCGCTGGCTCGGCGCCGCCATCGGGTCGAGCCCGTGCACCTCGACGTCCTCGTAGGAGGCCTGGTTGCAGTGGACGACGACCTCGTCGCCGGGCTTCCAGCGGGTGACGCCCTCGCCGACCTTCCAGACGACGCCGGAGGCGTCGGAGCCGCCGATGTGGTGGCCGAACTCGGGATGGTCGCCGTAGGGGAAGACCGAGACCGGCTCGCCGAGCGCCGCCCAGACGTTGTTGAAGTTGACCCCGGCGGCCATCACGCGGACGACCACCTCGAAGGCGCCGGGCTCGGGAACCTCGATCTCCTCGAGCTGGAAGGCCTCGGTCGGCTCGCCCTCGCGCTCCTGGCGGATCACCCAGGCGGCCATCGTCTCCGGCAGCGTGCCGGGCTCCACGTCAAGCTTCGAGACTGCGCTGGTGTCGACGGCCAAAACCGGTCCTCCGTAGGTCGTTTGCGGGCGATGCGTGCTCCGTTTGGGCGCGATATACGCCCGAAGGGAGCACGCGTGCGGCGAATCCTAGATCAGACTCGGCGGACGCCGCGCTTCAGGCGGCTTCCGACTTCTGCCGCATCTGCTCGCCCGAGTCGCGATAGCGCTCGACCAGGTCGATCACGTCGTCGCGCGGGGGCTCGATCTCCTTGACGCCGCTCTCGATCGACTTGCTCGGCGTGAACTCCGCCAGCGGCTTGATGATCTGCTGCCACACCAGCCCGTGGGTGGTCGCCATCCCGGCGCCGCCGTTGAAGAGGTTGACCGACTCGCTCAGCTTCTTGCCGAGCTTGGCGTAGTTCTCGAGGAACTTCGAGAACGCGTCGGCCATCGCGTGCCCGCGGCTGAGCAGCTCTTCGACGTGCTCCTCTTTGCGCTCCGCGTGACAAAGCTCTGCGATCAGGATCAGGGCAAGTGCCAGTTGGGAAGGGGTGATCACGCATACCCGGTGCGTGTTGAAGAACTTGGCGGCGTCGAAGTCGTCCAAGGCTCCCAGCGCGTGCATCGCGCCCTCGACCGGCACGTACATCAGGGCGAGGCTGGGACTGCGCTCCAGCTCGCGCCAGTAGTCCTTTGCGGCGAGCGCCTTGGCGTGATCGCGAAGCTTGCGGCCGAAGAGTCTCAGCCGCTCCGGGTCGCCGGCGGCCAGTGCCTCGGAGAGGCCGCTGAGGCCGGGGTCGTTCGCCAGTTTCGAATCGATCGCGACGGTGGGCCCCCCGGCCTGCACGATGAAGTCGACCCGCTGCAGGCCGTCGCTGCCGGGACGGGCCTGGCGCTCGAAGTCCCGGCCTTCCTCCAGGCCGAGGGATATGAGCTGGTTGCGCAGGGCCAGCTCGCCGAAGGCGCCCCTGCCCTGCGGATTCGCGATCTGGCGCGTCCAGTCGAGCAGCGTCGTCTCGATGCGCCTGTTGCTGCCGGCTGCCTCTAGCGTGCTCTGCGCGAGAGCCTCCTGCTTCTCCTGGAATTCGTGGATCTTTTTCTGGAGCAGCTTCAGCTCGGTCGCCTGCTGGGTCACGGTCTCGCGGTCCTTGGCCTGTTCGCCCCGCAGCTCCGCCAGCTGGCGCTCCCGGTCGGCGACGGTTCGCTGCTCCGCCGCCAGCCGCTCGTCGCGGCCGCGAATCTCGACCTTGAGCGTGCCGAGCTCGGCCTCGGCCTCGGCGGCGCTCGCGAGCTGCCCCTCGACCTCCCGCAGCTTGGTCTCGGCCGCGTCGGCGGCCGCTTTCTTGAGCGCCGCGTAGGCGACGGCTGCCACGAATCCGACTATGCAAACGAGCGCTACGACGATCACTGGAAGGTCCTCTCTCGGGCGGGTGCTCAGAATGGCACCCGCACCGGCGGCAGCAAGAAATCCTGCATCAGCGGTCGCGGTCGCAGGCGCGCGGCTCGTAACGGCCGCAGAAGATCGTCTCGATCGGCTCGCGCCAGAGGGCCTGGAAGGTCGGCGTCCGCGGTGCCGGGCCCGTGTGGAGGTCGTTCGTCTTGAAGTTCTTGAGGATCGTGCGGTCGTCGGCGCCCCAGCGGCCCGGGAAGCTCATCGGCTGCTCCCACCGTCTTGCCGGCAGCCAGCCGTCGGCGGGTGGGTGCCAGAGCCAGCCAAACTCGGTTTCGTCGCGGATGTTCGAGGCGTAGCTGAGCGCCGTGACGACGCCTTCGGGCCCGTTCGCGCAGGAGGTCCAGTCGGGCGAGCGCTTCTCCTCGGGGTCCTGATAGTTGGCGTGGGAGCCGAGGGCGACGGCGACCAGGGGATGCGTTCGAGGCCCCGGCAGCCGGGTCGACGCTTCGGCCTCCTCCCACCGCACCCAGCTGCCGCGGCAGTGCGCCGAGTCGGCGATGAAGAGCGGTTCCCGCCGCTCGTCGAGCCCGATCGTCACCGCCTCCCAGTCCGCCTCGTGGCGCTGCACCAGCTCGCCCGCGAAGACCGGCGTTCTCCATTCGTTGTAGGGGTAGAAGAGCCAGTACTGGATCAGTGTCCGCAGCTCGTCGCCGAACGGGCCGCGGTCCACGAAGACGCCGCGCGATTCGCCTCGGTCGCGTCTCCCCTCTTCGAGCACGCGGAAGTAGAGGGCGCCGTCGCGGTACAGCCGCCCCCGCTCCCGGATCTCGCCCTCGCAGAGCGCCGCGGCGGCGGGCGGTGGGTCACCGGCCTTGTCGCAGCCGATGCTGAGCTCGTAGCAGTTGGTCTCGCCGGCTTCCGGGCAGGCGGCGGGCAGGCCGTCGGCCTCGGTGGGCGGCCCCTCGAGCGTCGCCGCCTCGACGTAGGCGTCGACGCTCGTCGGGGCCCAGCGCTCGTCCGCCGAGAAGGCGAAGACCGGCGCGAACCGCCGCGCCAGCTCCAGGTCGGCTTCGGCGCCGGCGAGGCCCGGCGCGGCGCTGCTGATCTCGGCGAGCTGCCGCTCGGGCGGGTTCAGCGCGCGCTCGTCCTTCGATGCTTCGACCATGCCCCAGCCCGTAGAGACTGCGAGCACGACGGCCGAGACGAGGGCGGCGCTGAGACCCAGCTTGGCGGCCTGGCTCCAAAACTGGCCGCGTCGCTTCTGCTCGGCTCCATAAGCGACGCCCAGCGCGGTGTCGAGGGCGAGCCCGGCGAGCGCCGCGAGCGCCAGGTCGCGCGCGATGCGAACCCCTTCGTCGTCGACGACCTTCGCCTCGGGCACCAGGCCGGCCGCTCCCGCCAGCGCGTAGAGAGCGAGCCCGAGGAGCAGAGCGATCGCGCCGCGGAGCGGCGTCGTCGCGAAGGAGACGAGCCGCAGCAGGAGCGCGATCGTCAGCAGCGCGATCGCGATCAGGAAGAGGCCGGATGCGACGTCGTCGATCGCCCTGAAGTAGGGATGGACGAGGCCGGCCACCTTCGCGACGAGAACGAGCGCGAAGCCGACGGCGAGGGCGACTAGCGTGTTCAGGGCCAGCTTGCCGGCGAAGCTCCACTGCCAGCGCGGGCGCTCGCCGGATCGCTCCGCCTCGGGGAGGACGATCAGCTTCCAGGCGACCACCAGCGCTGCCGCGGCGAGGGCGATCTGCGGTGCGGTCCCCAGCGCCGAGCTGGCGACGACGAGCGCGACGAGGAACGGCAGCACCAGGGGCCGCGCCGTCTTGGCCAGGGTGACGAACGTCTGGCCGGCGCGCTTCGACCCGTCCGTCGCCCCGCCCGTCGGCCAGAGCGCGAGTATCAGCGCGCCGACGGCGAAGCCGACGACGAACGGCGAGACGCTCTCGCTGCCGAGCCAGAGCAGCCAGCCGAGCGCGGCGACGGTGAGGCCGGCGAGCGCCGGTATGAAGGCCAGTGGGAGGAGGACCGCGCTGAGGAAGATGGAGAGGGGGGCGCGACCGTCGTCGTCGCCGCGCTCGGCATCCAAATCGACGGTGGGGAGGGGGCGGTCGGGGAAGTCGCGACCCGGGTAGAGGTCTTCCTCGAGGGCCGCGGCGATCAGCGTCGCGCTTGCTTCGTGGCCGGCTGCGGTCGGGTGGAGGGTGCCGAGGAAGCGGCCCTTGAACGTGCCTCCCAGGCCCGCGAACGAACGCCGCAGGTCGGTGACCCAGGCCTGGCGACCGGCGCAGTAGCCGTGCTCGCGGAAGAGGTCGGCGACGCCATCCACGAGCTGCCAGCCCTGGGTCTCCGCGGCCGCCGCCAGCGTTGCGTTGAGCGGCCTGAGCACCTCCTCCTGGGTGTGCTCGAGCTCGCGGGCGGTGGCCGAGACGAGAATCTTCGGACAGGTCTGGCCGCGGCCATCGCGGGTCGGATCGAAGTACTCGACGGCGTAGACGCGCGACGGCGGAATGCGCGAACGCTTGCCGCGCGGCGAGATCGCCACGGCAAGCCGTCGGTAGAGGTGGGGGAGCCGGCGCAGGGCACGTCGGACCTCGTCGCGCAGGCTGCGCGTGCCGCTGCCGCCGAAGGCGGGCGGCAGCCTCTCCTCGAAGCAGTCGCGGGCGGGCTTCGCGCAGAACCGGACCACGTCGCCGAAGTGGGCGTCGTTGGCCCCGGCGCTGAGCAGGACGGCGTCGACGGGCCGCACCTGGGCGATCTTCTTCAATGCCGACACCTGCGGCTCCAGCGGCGGCTCTTCCGGAGGCTCGGCCCCGTCGTAGGGCCCGAGCAGCCCGTGTGAGATCCCGGCCCCCGAGCAGGCGAGGTGAACGAAGGTCACCGAGCTGTGACGGTCGTCGGCCTCGATCAGCTTCGCCGCGAGGGCGTGAGCCGAGCGGGCGCTGCGGTGGCAACGGACGCTCTGCCAGACGGCGTGGAACGGGTGGCGCACGTCGGGCACCGCCTCGCCGGAGGCGACCGAGTCGCCGATCGAGACGATCAGCAGGTCCTCGACCGTGACTCTCTCGGCGCCCCGCAGGAGCCTGCCGCCGACCGTCGCGTCGAGGCGGACCGTGTAGTCGCCCTCGCGCGGGAAGCTGGCCGCGTAGCGGCACGGGCCGAGCCGGTCGACGATGAGCCTGGCGCCGTCGCGGCGCCAGTGGTGGCCGGCGCCCCGGGCGCAGGCCGGCCCGGTCACCCTTAAATAGACCCGCCAGGGACCGCGCCGCACCTCAAACGGCTGCGCCTCGACGATCCGGCCTCGCTCGTCCTGGCTCCAGCCGAAGCGGCTCGGCATGCCCCATTCGAAGCTCGCCTCGCCACTCGCGCCAAAGCTTGCCGCCGGCGCCACCAAGAGGACGCCGAGCGTCGCGATCAGGGCGCGGCTGGTGCCCGTCCACAACAAAACAGCCTGAGCATATGGCGCCCCGCGGCGGTACGCCGGTTACGGCAGCAGCACGTCGTTCTCGGACGAGCTGCGGTACGGCCCGACGACCAGCTTCGCCGCCTTGGCGGCGGGGATGTCGGCGGCGGTGACCGTGTAGACGCCGGTCGGCAGTTTCGTCTCCATGCTGATCGTGCCGTTGGCGACCAGGGGGCCGGAGGTCGCCTCGCCCCCGCGGCCGCGGACCTCGAGGGTCGAGGGGACGTCGGTGAGGTTGGCGGCGACGAAGACGACGTCGAGCGGCGCGTCGCTGCGCAGCGGTGGCTGCCCGGCGTCGACGTTCTGCGGGATCTGCTGGCTCGGTTCGGGGCCGACCGCGATCCGGCCCGGCTCCACCGTCACCTCGCCCTCGCTGATCGCGACGCTGACCCGGGTCGGCGGCTGCGGCCGCGCTTCGTTCGCGTGCTCCTCGGTGCCGCAGCCGGCAACTGCCAACACGACCACCGCCATCGATCCCCCCAGCAAGCGACGCATGGGCGGAATCTAGCCGAACGGGGGGTCGACGACCGTCGCCCGCGCGCCGCCCTCGCCGACGGCGAGCTCGGCGCCGGGCTCGGCCTCGCGGCGGACGATCGCCAGCGCGATCGGGCCGTGGGCGGGGGAGACGGCGACGCCGCCGAGCCGTCCCACCTCCTTCTCTCCGAGTCGCAGCACCGCGCCGGCCTCGGCGGGGGCGCTCAGCCGCAGCCCGCGCAGGTGGCGGTTGGGGCGGCCCTTGTAGTGGAGGCGCGCGACCGGCTCCTGGCCGATGTAGCAGCCCTTCTCGAAGCTGACGGCGCGCTCCACGATGCCGGCCTCGGCGGGCATCGTCTCGCCCGTCATCTCGGCGCCGAAGCGCGGCCGGCCCGACTCGATCCGCAGGATCTCGGCTGCCTCGGCGCTCACCTCGGCGGCGCCCGCGTCGAGCAGCGCCTCGCGCAGCCGTGAGGCATCGGCGGCGTCGGCGATCAGGTCGATGCCGCTGTTCGTGCCGACCGCGAGCGCGTCGACCCCGGCGATCCGCACGGCTTCGCTGGTGTGCTCAGGAAGGGCCGCGGTGCCGGCGACATCGGCGCCGCGGGGGCCGAGCAGCGAGAGGATCGCCCGCTGCTCGCTCAGGTCCGTCACCTCCACCTCGCGGCCGATCTTGTACATCTCGAGGTGGCGGCGGACCGCTTCGCGCGTCGCCGCCTCCGTGTCGAGCCAGAGCTCGCCGCCGGCCAGGCGCAGCACCCGCATGTCGGCCTGGATGTTGGCCTTGCGGTCGAGCAGCGCCGCGTAGCAGCCGTCGCCGGGCTCGAGCGCCTCGACGTCGTTGGTCAGCTGTCCCTGCAGGAACTCGGCCGCGTCGCCGCCGGCGACCAGCAGCTTGCCGCGCTCGGAGCGGTCGAGCAGCCCACACTCCTCGCGCAGCTGCCTGTACTGGGCGTCCAGCTCGACCGTCGTCGCCTCGCTCATCGGACCGATTCTAGGAGCGACCCGAGGTGAGCGATTTAGACGCGTCGAAATCCGCTTTTAGATGTGTCAAAATCGCTCTCGATGAGCGAGCGCAGGATGAGTCGACGCAAGCTGCTCGGCGCCGCGGCGACCGTGCCCGCCGTCGCCGGCCTGCACAGCCTGATCTCGCGCGGCGGGATCGGCGCGCCTCCCGCCGGCGCCGAGATGGAGCACCACCATCATCACGGCGGCGCTCCGGCATCGCACGCCGGGCACGAGGGCTTCGCCCACGCCAGCTTCGCGCCGGGACGCGGCGTCGACCATCGCCGCAACGGCTTCCACCCGACCGAGCTGCTGCGCGACTTCGACTACGGCAGGACGCGACGCCTCGCCAGCGGCCGCGTCGTGCGCGAGTGGGAGATCGTCGCCCACGACAAGGAGATCGAAGTGGCGCCGGGCGTCAGGTTCGAGGCCTGGACCTACAACGGCCGCGTGCCGGGGCCGACCCTGCGCGCCCGCGAGGGCGAGCGGCTGCGGATCCGCTTCGTCAACGGCTCCGAGCACCCGCACACGATGCACTTCCACGGCATCCACCCGGCCGCGATGGACGGCATGCCGGGGGTCGGCGAGGCGATGGGCGGCGGCCAGGTCGAGCCCGGCGAAGCGTTCACCTACGAATTCGAGGCCGAGCCGTTCGGGCTCCACCTCTACCACTGCCACGTCGCGCCGCTGGCCTCCCACATCTCACGCGGCCTCTACGGCGCCTTCGTCATCGACCCCAAGCGGGGCCGGCCCGAAGCCGACGAGATGGTGATGGTGATGAACGGCTTCGACACCAACTTCGACCGCGCCAACGAGATCTACGCCGTCAACACGGTCGGCTTCCACTACATGGACGAGCCGATCGAGGTGCGCCGCGACGAGCTGGTCCGGATCTACCTCGTCAACGTGCTCGAGTTCGACCCGATCAACTCCTTCCACGTCCACGCCAACTTCTTCCAGCACTACCCGACCGGGACCTCGCTGGAGCCGAGCGAGCTGACCGACACTGTGATCCAGGGCCAGGGGCAGCGCGGCATCCTCGAGCTGAAGTTCCCCTTCGAGGGCGACTACATGTTCCACGCCCACGTCAGCGAGTTCGCCGAGCTCGGCTGGACCGGCTTCTTCCGGGTCGGCGGGGGCGGCTGATGGAGGCGGCGGCGCGGGCGGAGCGTGCCCGGGGCGGCGGGAGGCTGCCGGCCTGGGCGCTCGGCGCCTTGCCGCTCGCCCTGATCGCGGCGGCGCTCGCGGCCCTCGCCCTGCTCGGCGGGCCGGGGCTGGAGGAGCGGAGCGGGCCGCCGGTCGAAGACATCGCCGTCGAGCACACCGTGCTGCGGCCGGGCGAGATCGAGCTGACCCTGCGCAACGACGGCGCCGATTCGGTCGAGGTGGCGCAGGTGGCGGTCAACGACGGCTACGTGCCGTTCACGACCAGCGACGGCGCCGAGATCGGCCGGCTCGGCTCGACCACGCTCGAGATCGCCTATCCCTGGATCGAGGGCGAGGCCTACGAGATCTCCGTGCTGACCTCGGCCGGCGGCACGATCGAAGCCGAGATCCCGGTCGCCGCCGAGACGCCCGAGGCCGACCTCGGCTTCTTCGGCCTGATGGCCCTGCTCGGCCTCTACGTCGGCGTCATCCCGGTCAGCCTCGGCATGCTCTGGCTGCCCTTCGTGAGGCGGATCGGGGCGGCCTGGATGGCGGCGCTGATCGCCTTCACGGTCGGCCTGCTCGTCTTCCTCGCGATCGACGCGGCGCTTGAGGGCCTGGAGATCGCCGGCGAGGCGCCGAGCGCCTTCGGCGGGGCGGCGCTCGTCTTCCTCGGCGCGCTGGTCGCCTACCTGCTGCTGGCCGGCGTCGACGCCTACCTGCGCGATCGGCGCGACGCGGCGCGGGGCGCGGCCGGGGGATCGGCGGCGCTGACGGGCGGTCTCTACCTCGGGCTCCTGGTGGCGATCGGGATCGGCCTGCACAACCTCGGCGAGGGCCTGGCGATCGGCTCCGCCTACGCGAGCGGCGCCCTCGCGCTCGGTGCCTTCCTCGTCGTCGGCTTCGCGATCCACAACACGACCGAGGGCCTGGCGATCGTCGCGCCGCTGCGCGACGAGGGCGCGGCGCCGAGCCTGCGGCGGCTCGCGGGCCTGGGCCTGATCGCCGGCGCGCCGGCGATCCTCGGCGCCTGGATCGGCGCCGCCGCCTTCGATCCCAGCCTGGCCGCGCTGCTCTTCGGCGTCGGCGTCGGCGCCATCGTCCAGGTGATCGTGCAGCTGGCGCCGGCGATGCGCGACGGCGCCGGCCGCGCACTGCACCCGGTCTCGGTCGCCGGCCTCCTGGTGGGGATCGCCGTCATGTACGCGACGGGCTTGCTGGTGGCGGTCTGATGGGCGAGCGACCGCGGCGGGCGGCCAACACCGAGGCGATCGAGGACTACGCAAAGGCGATCTACTCCCTCGCCGGGCGGCGCGAGGGCCCGGTCCTCAACGGCGAGGTCGCCGAGCGGCTCGGCGTCACGCCGGCGACCGCGACCTCGATGCTGAAGCGCCTCGACGAGATGGGCCTGGTCGAGCACACCCCTTACAAGGGCGTCGTCCTCACCTCGGCCGGCGAGAAGGTCGCGCTCGAGGTGATCCGCCACCACCGTCTGATCGAGGCCTACCTCTCCGAGGCGCTGGGGATGCCCGAGGACCGCGTCCACGCCGAGGCCGAGGTGCTCGAGCACTACATATCCGAGGACCTCGAGCTGCTGATCGCGGCCAAGCTCGGCGAGCCCAGCCACGACCCGCACGGGACGCCGATCCCAGGCCCCGATCTGAGCCCGCCGGTCGAGTAGCCTGCGGCCGTGGGCCTCGCCGACGACTTCCAGCAGATCCTCGACTCGCTGCCGTCCGACTGGACCGACCTCGAGGTCGACCTGCGGATCGCCGAGGAGGGCGAGTACGTCGACACCGCGGTGACGCTGAGCCAGGTCAACGCCCAGCCCTACTCGAAGGCGGACTGGGACTGGCGCCTGCTGGTCGCCAAGAGCTTCGGCCACGCGGCGGCGCCGGAGAGCGTCAGGGGCGTGCTCGCCAAGCTCGACGCCGACGGGGTGCGCGGCGAGATGCAGGTGCGCGAGGTGCGCGAGGGCCGCTCGGAGATCGTCCAGATGTGGGGCCGGCCCGAGAGCGTCCGCGAAGAGTTCCGCCAGCGCCGCTCCCTCTAGCGCCGAATGGCCCGCGTCCTCGCCCTCGCCACGGACCTGATGCTCGCCAGCAAGGTGGAGGCGATGCTCAAGGCCTCCGGGCACGAGGTGACGCTGGCCCCGTCGCTGCAGGAGGGCGGCTGGGAAGGCGTCGACCTGATCGTCGCCGACCTCGAGACCGAGAACCCGGAGGCGCTGGTCGGCCTCGGCATGCCGGTGCTCGGCTACTACTCGCACGTCGACGTCGAGACGCGGGAGGCGGCGGAGGCTGCCGGGGTCGATCTGGTCGTGCCGCGGTCGCGGCTGGCGCGGGAGCTGCCGGCGCTTGCCGAGCGGCTGCTCGACGGGTAGGCGGGTGCCCCTCCCCCGAAGTCCGTTGCGCAGCTGATCCGCCCGGTGGTTCAGACGTGGTCTCTGAGCCTTCGTGGGAGGGGCACCCGCCTACCCTTGTCAGCGCAGGTTGAAGGCTTGCTCGATGTCTAGCGGGTGCTCCAAGAGGCCGTGCTCCACGTCCCAGGCGACCCAGGCGCGGAGGACGGCGGGGTCGAAGGGGGCGGGGCGTAGGTCGGGGCCGAGGGTGCGGAGCTGCGCTTCCTGTTCGGCGCGGTCGAGGGAGGGGACGGCGGCCAGGAGGTCGTCCAGGGCGGCGGCGGGGCGCTCGGTCGCGAGCTCGTAGCCGCGGGTGGTGGCCGCGACCATCGCGTCGGCCAGCTCGGGGTCGCGTTCGAGCGTCTCGCGTGAGGTGGTGAGGATCAGCTCGGGGTAGGGCGGGGCCCCGTAGCGGTCGACCTTGAAGACGCGAACCGGGACCCCCTGTTCGCGCAGCGCCACCGCCTCGGCGTTCCAGAAGCCGGTCGCCGCGTCGACGCGGCCGGCGGCGAGCGAGGCGACCGCGTTGAAGCCGATCGTCACCCGGCGCACCTGCCCGGGGTCGCCGCCGTCGGCGCTGACCTCGGAGTCCACCACCGCTTCGTCGGAGGGGAGGCCGGTGACCCCGACGTCGCGACCCGCCAGGTCGCGGGGGCCGCGAACGCCCGCGTCGGCGCGGGCGATCACCGCGGCAAGCGGCCGCTGGACGACCGGCGTCACGCCGACCAGGTCGAGGCCGCGCTCGCGCGCGATGCCGAGGTCGTGGATGTCGAGGATCGCGAACTCGGTCCGTCCCGCCTCGAGCAGCTTCGGCGCGTCGGTCGATTCGCCCGGCTCGCGGATCGTCAGCTCGATTCCCTCCTCGCGGTACCAGCCGCGACCTCGCGCCGCGTAGATGCCGGAGTGGACCGCGTTAGGCACGAAGTCGAGCACGAGCGTCACGCCTTTCGGCGCGCCCGGTTCAGCGCCGTCGCCGCCGCAGCCGGTGGCGCCGGCGAGCAGCAGGACGGCCGCCAGCAGCGCGGCAACTCGTCTCATGCGGCGCGGAAGCCTATTCGCTCTGACGTTCCGGATAGACTGCCGCCCGTCCGAGTGGGATACCGGGATAGGAGGCGTTAACCAGTGCAGGAACGAGGAATTGGGGCATATCTAGCCGAGCTGATCGGCACTTTCTTGCTGGTCTTCTTCGTCGTCAGCGTCGTCGTGCTGTTCGTGGCGACGGGCAACCAGGCGCAGTTCGGCTCTGACTTCGCCGTCGTCGGCCTGGTCCACGCCTTCCTGCTCTTCGGGCTGATCGTGATGTTCGGCGTGGTCAGCGGGGGGCACTTCAACCCCGCCGTGACGCTCGCCGCCGCGGCGATCCGGCGGATCGCGCCGATCGACGCGTTGATCTACATGCTGGCCCAGCTCTCGGGCGGCGTGCTCGGCGCCCTGCTCGCCAAGGGCCTCCTGGTGGACGAGGGTCGCGCGACCAACTACGCCGCGGCGCAGGTCAGCGGCCTGCTCGGCGGCAACTTCCAGGGCTTCATCGTCGAGGGCATCGGCACCTTCTGCCTCGTGCTCGTCATCCTCGCCGCCGTCTTCTCGCGCAAGAGCTTCAAGGAGTGGGCGCCGCTCGCGATCGGCACGACGCTGGGCTTCCTCGTCATGGTCGGCGGCCCGCTGACCGGCGGCTCCTTCAACCCGGCCCGCTGGTTCGGCCCGGCTCTGGTCGCCGGCGAGTGGGGCTCGGTCTGGCCCTACCTGCTCGGTCCGATCGTCGGCTCGCTGCTCGCCGCCGCCGTCTTCCGCTTCGTGCTCGAGCCGGGTGGCCTGCCGCCCACCGAGTCGCCGGAGCCGGTCCGCGGCGCTCCCGACGAGGCCCGCCGGACCGCCGCGACGGGCACCAAGCCGCGCACGGCTCCCTAGGCCCACCCAGCGCTTCTCCGTTCGCGGTCGCGGAGTTGACCACCCCTCGGTGTGGTCAACTCCGTGATCGGCGGGCCGCCTCCTTGCAGTAGCTTGGCCCCGTGCGTCGCGTCACCTTCTCGCGCAACTACACGCTGTCCCTCTCGCGCACCTGCCAGTGCTACTGCAAGTACTGCGCGTTCGCGACCCACCGCGCCCACGTCCACCCGCCCGACGAGGTCGAACGGCGGCTCGACGAGGCGGTGCGGCGCAATGCCAAGGAGCTGCTCGTGCTCACCGGCGAGCGGCCCGAGGTCAACCCGGAGGTAGCGGCGCGGCTCGCCGAGTGGGGGCACGAGGACTTCACGTCGTATGTGGCCTGGGCCTGCGAACGGGCCATGGAGCGCGGTCTGCTGCCACACACGAACATCGGGGTGCTGGACGAACGGGACCTCAGCCGGTTACGCGAGGTCACCGCCTCGCAGGGCCTCATGCTGGAGTCGGTCTCCGAGCGCCTGATGGATACCGTCCACGCCGGCTCGCCGACGAAGCACCCGGCGAAGCGGCTGGCGACGATCGAGACTGCCGGTCGGCTCAAGATCCCGTTTACCAGTGGCATCCTCGTCGGCATCGGTGAGACTGAGCAGGAGCAGCTCGAATCCCTAGAAGCTCTTGCCGATCTGCACCGGCAGCACGGCCACCTTCAGGAGGTGATCCTGCAGAACTTCGTTCCGCATCCGCGGTACTACGGGGCTGAGGTGGCGGAGATCGCGGATGCGGCGGCTCGTGAGAGGTGGGGGGAGGACGGGCCCCCCTCCGCCGAAGACCGTCGCGCAGCTGAAACGTCGGAGGGGGCGCCGGCGTGGTCCCTTGAGCCTTCGCCGGAGGGGGGCCCGTCCTCCCTGCCGCAGTGGGCGAGCCCCGTGACGGTCGAGGACATAAAGCGCCTGATCAAGACGTGTCGTGAGCTGATGCCGGATGTTGGGGTGCAGATCCCACCCAATCTCTCCGGCTCGTGGGCGGAGCTGGTGGAAGCTGGTGCCACCGATCTCGGTGGTTTGAGCGCGAACGGGGACCACATCTCGCCCGAGGAGCCGTTTCCCAGTCCGCATCAGGTGCGCAAGGAGCTGGCGCCGCGGGGCTACGCGCTTACCGAGAGGCTCTGCGTGTACCCGCAATACATGGACGCGGAGTGGATGGAGCAGGGGGTTCTGGACGTCATCAAGCTGAAGTACTGGAGCTTCATTCCGCGCCGCGGGTCCGGGAGGAGGCGGGAAGAGCAGCTGGACTCGAACCTGGTCTCGGTCGCTACCGCCAAGGGCCGCGAGGGGGTCGAGCTGAGCGAGGACGAGCTGACCGCGCTCTTTGCCGAGACGCGGCCGGCGGCGATCGAGGAGATGCGGGCTGCCGCTGACGAGCTGCGGGCGGAGCTGGCCGGGGACCGGGTCACCTTCGTCGTCAACCGCAACATCAACTTCACCAACGTCTGCGTCGTCGGCTGCGCCTTCTGCGGCTTCGGCCAGGGCCGGCGCTCGCCGGACGCCTACGAGGTGTCGGAGGAGGACTTCGCGGCGCGGGTGGACGAGGCGGTCGAGTTCGGGGCGACGGAGATCTGCATGCAGGGCGGCATCCATCCCGACCTGACCCTCGAGGAGTACGGGCGCTGGCTGCGCCTGGCCAAGGGGCAGGCGCCGCAGCTCCACCTGCACGCCTACTCGCCGATGGAGGTCCACTACATGTGCGAGCGCTCCGGGAAGGGGCCGGACCAGGTCTTCGAGTACCTGCTCGAGTGCGGGCTCGGCTCGACGCCCGGGACCGCCGCCGAGGTCCTCGACGACGGCGTCCGCCAGCGCATCTCCCCCAACAAGCTGCCGGTCGAGCGCTGGGTGGAGATCGTCGAGGCCTCGCACCGCGCCGGCCTGCGCTCGACCTCGACGGTGATGTTCGGCCACATCGAGGAGCCGCGCGAGCTGGCCCGCCACATGCGCGTCGTCCGCGCCCTGCAGGAGCGCACCGGAGGCATCACCGAGTTCGTCCCGCTCAGCTTCATCCCGTTCAACACGCTGCTCGGGCGCACCCACGGCGTCGAGGAGATCTCCGCCGCCGAGAACCTCAAGCACACGGCGGCGTTCCGGCTGGCGCTGGGGCGGACGATCCGCAACCTGCAGGCGAGCTGGGTGAAGATGGGCCTGGACGCCGCGACCGAGGCACTGCGCTGGGGCGTCAACGACCTGGGCGGCACCCTGATGGAGGAGAACATCTCGCGGATGGCCGGCTCCCAGCACGGCGTGCGGCTCGAGCCCGAGCAGCTGATCGCCGCCGCCCGCGCCGCCGGCCGCGAGCCGGCCCAGCGCACCACGCTCTACGAGATCGTCGAGACCTATTAGCCGCCGGGTGGGCCCGGCCGCGCATCGCTTCTCCATATCGCGGGTAGCGGAAGCCGGCAACCGCAAGGAACCCGACGAAAGAGGAGAGCATGGGCGACGAGATTCGCAACAAGGACGACGCCAAAGGGCGCGTCAAGGAGGCCGCCGGCGACCTGACCGGCGACAACGAGATGAAGCGCGAGGGCAAGCTCGACCAGGCGACGGGCCGCGCCAAGGACGGCGTCGAGCGGGTCGCGGACAAGGTCCGCGACGCGATGCGCAAGGACTAGCCTCGCCGGCCTCCGCTGACGCCAGCCAAGCGCCGCTCAGCGGAAGAGGTCTTCATGCGGGGGCCGGCGCAGCGCCGCGCCCCCCGGGCCGTCCTCGGCGGTGACGAAGCGCGCCAGGCCCCTGACGACCGCGGCCGGCACGCGGCTGGCCTTGTCCCGCACCAGGTCGGCGGCCGCGGCCGCCTCGTCGGCGACCGCGATCGACGTCGCCTCCAGCTCTCGGCCCTCGGCGTCGGCGCGGCCGCGCCAGTCGTCGAGCGGCGCCAGGCCGGCGCAGCCGATCGCGACCTCGCTCTGTCCGAGTCGCCAGGCGCGGCCGAAGCTGTCGGAGACCACCACCGCGACGCGGCCGCCGCCGGCCGCCTGGAGCTCGGCGCGGATGCGCCGGGCCGAGGCGTCCGGATCCTCGGGCAGCAGCGCGACCGTTTCGGGCTCGGGCAGGTTCGACCGGTCGATGCCGGCGTTTGCGCAGACGAAGCCGTGGCGGGTCTCCACGATCAGGATGCCGCGCTCGGCGCGCAGGACCTCGCGGCTCTCGTCGAGGATCAGCTGGACGAGGGCCGCCTCCTTGCCGAGCGACGCGGCGAGGCGGCGCGCCTCGTCCCCCGGCGTCACCGACGAGAGGCGGCGCACCCGGCCCTCCGCCTTGGAGACGACCTTCTGGGAGACGACCACGACGTCGCCGTCGGCAAGCTCGGCCCGGGCGGCGATCTCCGCGCCGACCGACATCCCGGGCGCGAGCTCGGGCAGGCCCGGGACCGGCAGGACCCGGACCTCGCTCACAGGCCGAGCGCCTTCGCCGTCCGCGTTGCCCGCCCGCGACGGCCCTCCAGCTCGCGGCTGAGCGCGACCAGGTCGGCCGGCGTGTCCAGGTCGAGCGCCAGCGACGGCAGCTCCTCGACCTCGAAGGGGATGCCGGCGGCGCGCGCCGCGGCGACGTGGCGCCCGCGGCTGCCCTCGCCGAAGGACGGCTCGATCGCCGCGGGCGGCGAGAGGACGAGCGCGTTCGTGCCGGTGCCGTGGCGGTCGGGGACGATCGCCGCGTAGGGCGACGGCACCCCGGTCAGCAGGCGATCGACGTCGCGTGACTCCAGCAGCGGGCAGTCGCCGGGCAGCAGCACCGCGCACGAGGCGCCGTCCGCCTCGGCGCGCGCGATCCCCGCCGTGGCGGCGACGTTGTGTCCCTCGTCCGCCGGGTCGGGGACGACCTCGATCGCCGCTTCCGCCTCCGCGGCGATCTCCTGCGCGAGCGGGTCCCCGCTGACCAGGATCGTCCGCTCGACCGCGCGCGTGGCGCCGATCGCCTCGAGCACGTCGCCGAGCATCGCCGCCGCCAGGGCCTGGCGGCGCTCCTCGTCCAGCCCGGGCGCGAGCCGCTGCTTCGCCTCGGCGAAGCGCTTGACCGGGACGATCGCGATCGCCTTCACCGCGAGGAGGTGCCGATCTCGGCGGCGTATTCGAGCACGATCCGCGCCAGCCGAGCCCTGGCGGCGGCGCTGTCCATCAGGGTCGGTGCCGCCCGGGTCGGCACCTCGGCGGGCGGCGGGTCGGGGTCGTCCCGGTCGACGACCATCGCGTCGACCAGGCCGGCGTAGAGCGAGGCGACCCCGGCGGCGGTGGACGGGCGCCCGAGGGCGGCCATGAAGCGCTCGGTTGGGCCTTTGACCACCTGGCCGGCGACATAGGGGCTGACCGCGACGACGGGCGCCCCGGCGGCCGCGATCGCCTCGCGCATGCCCGGCACGGCGAGGATCGGCCCGATGCTGATCACGGGGTTGGACGGGCCGACCACGATCGCCTCGGCGTCCTCGACCGCGGCGAGCGCCTCAGGGGAGGGCTCCGCGTCGGCGATCCCGTCGAGCTCGACGCCGCGCACGGCCGGCTCGCCACGGTCGAGCACCAGGTACTCCTGCAGGTCGCGCCAGCCGGCGTCGGTCAGCACCCTGGTTCGCACGGGCGCCTCGCACATCGGCAGCACCCGCGCCTCGACCCCCAGGGCGCTCGCGATCTGCGCCTGGGCGTCGGTCTGCCGCCCCCCGGCGGCGAGGAACTCGCGCCGGTAGAGGCAGGTGGCGAGGTCGCGGTCGGAGAGGCCGAACCAGGCCGGCGCGCCGAGGCGCGAGAGCCGCTCGAAGACGGTGAAGCTGTCGTCGCGGATGCCCCAGCCGCGCTCGGCGTCGATTTCGCCGCTCAGCCAGTAGGTGACGAGGTCGGGATCGGGGGAGACGTGGACGCCGAGGATCTCGAGGTCGTCGCCGGTATTGGCGAGGACGGTGAGGTCGGAGCCGATCTCCTCCTGCAGGCCGGCGGCGAGCTTGGCGCCGCCGGTGCCGCCCGCGAGCAGGACGGTCCTCATCGCCCGGCCGCTCGCTCGACGCTCATTGCCAGTGATCGGCGTCCGGCAAGCCGGTCAGCCGGATGCCTGCGTGGACCTTGTAGCGCGTGTTGACCGAGATCAGGAGCGGCGTCAGCTGCTCGACGATGCGGGCGGTCTCGAGCGCGCCGGCGTTGACCGCGCGCAGGCCGGGGATGGCCTCGACGAGCCGGGCGACGCGCGCCTTGTCGGCCTTGCGGTCGCCGCAGACCAGGACGTCCTCACCCAGCTCGGCCTCGAGGTCGGCGAGGACCGGGGCGGCGACGGTGTGCAGGGTGGAGATGACGGTGACGCCGTCGGGGACCATCTCCTGCGCCTGCTGGGCGGCCGAGCCCTGCCAGACGCCGAGCGAGCGAGTCGCCTTGCCGCTGACCGCCGCGGCGAGCGGCACGGTGCAGTCGACCAGGATCTGGCCGGGCCGCAGGGCGCCGCGCAGGTTGTTGAGGTTCTCCGACTGGGCACGGAAGGGGACGGTCAGGAAGACGATCTCGCCGCGCTGGGCCGCCTCCTCGTTCTGGAGTCCCTCGACCTCGGCTCCCGGCACCGCCTCGCGGATTCGCGCCGCCGCCTCCTCGGCCCGCTCGGCCGAGCGCGAGCCGATCGCGACGGCGAGGCCGGCCTTCGCCCAGCGCAGCGCCAGGCCAGCGCCAAGCGCACCGGTGCCGCCGACGATCGGGATCGGTTCGCCCGTGCGCTCCGCGTTCACAGCGGGCCAGTCTATGCTCACGGCCCAATGAGGCTGGAGGGACGCAAGGCACTGGTGACGGGCGGCGCGAGCGGCATCGGCGCCGCGATCGCGGCGCGTCTCGCCGCCGAGGGCGCCGAGGTCTGGGTCGGCGACATCGACGTCGAGGGGGCAGAGCGCGTGGCGGGCGAGGTCAGCGGCCACCCGCTCGAGCTGGATGTGACCGATCCGGAGGCGGCGAAGGCCGCGGTCGAGGCCGTCGGCACGCTCGACGTCCTCGTCAACAACGCCGGCACCGACGAGTTCGGCTTCTTCACCTACACCAGCCCCGAGCAGTGGCAGCGCGTCCTCGCCGTCAACCTGGGCGGCGTCCTCAACTGCACGCACGCGGCGCTGCCGGGCATGCAGCAGGCGAAGTACGGGCGGATCGTCAGCATCTCCTCCGAGGCCGGCCGGGTCGGCTCGAAGGGCTCGGCCGTCTACTCGGCGGCGAAGGGAGGGATCGTCGCCTTCATGAAGGCGATCGCCCGCGAGAACGCCCGCTACGGGATCACCGCCAACTCGATCGCCCCGGGGCCGATCGAGACGCCGCTCTTGATGGGCGCCAAGGAGTTCGGCGAGATCGGCGAGAAAGTGATCGAGACGATGAAGGAGGCGACGCAGATGAAGCGGCTCGGGCAGCCCGACGAGGTCGCCGCCGCGGCCGCCTTCCTCGCCTCCGACGATGCCGCCTACGTGACCGGCGAGACGCTCGGCGTCAGCGGCGGCCTCGGCATGGTCTGATGCTCCGGCCGTCCGCGCACTGATGGCTACGAACGAACGCGGTCGCGAGCGCTATCTGCCACCGGTCAGCGAGGTCGTTCCCGAGGACGTGCGGCCGGCCGAGCCGACGCTGGAGCCAGGAATCGAGCGCGTGGACGAGTTCGTCGTCGGCGGGCCGCTGCTGACCGACGTCGGTGGCACGATCGGCACCAAGGTCCTCTCGACCCCGGCGATGATCGCGATGATGGAGCGCTGCTCGTCCCTGCTCGCCTACGCGAATCTGCCCCAGGGTCGCGCCACCGTCGGCTTCGAAGTCTCCGTCAAGCACGTCGCCGCCGCCGCGGAGGGCGCCGAGTGCAGCGTCCGCTCGACGCTCCGCGAGGTGGTCGAGGGCCGCAAGCTTCGCTTCGACGTCGAGGTCGCCGAAGGCGACCGCACGATCGGCGTAGGCACCCACGAGCGCCGCGTGATCGACGCAAACCAGCTCGGCTAGGGGGGAGACATTTGCTCGCTGGTCGCTTTATGACCCCATGGGGTCATCAAAAGACCAGCCGCGGACGAGCGAGGTCTGGGAGCTTGCCGAACGACAGCACGGCGTCGTGGCGCGGCGGCAGTTGCTGTGCCTCGGCTTCAGCGCGCAGGCGGTTCAGCATCGAATCGAGCGGGGTCGCTTGCATCCGATCGAGCGGGGCGTCTATGTCGTTGGAAGGAAAGAGGTGACCTGGCACGGACGCTGGATGGCGGCGGTCCTGGCATGCGGGCCTCGATCCGTCCTCAGCCACTTCAGTGCCGGGGCGCTCTGGGGGCTGGTTCCCGCCGGTATCCCGATTGAGATTTCCGTACCCGTAACGGCGAAGCGCCGACGACCGAACCTCGTCGTTCACCGGCGGCCCACCTTGCGACCCGCAGACCTGACGACACGTGCGCACATCCCCACTACGGCGCCCGTCCGGACTCTGATCGACCTGGCGCGGCGTCTCGACCGCGGCCGGCTGGAGCGGGCGGTGAACGATGCCGACAGGCTGAATCTGATCGATCCGGAAGCGCTCTTCGACGCCCTCGAGGACTACGCCGGTCACCCTGGCGTGGGTCCACTGCGGGCCATCCTCGGCGATCGCACCTTTCGCCTGACCGACTCGGAGCTGGAGCGGCGCTTTCTTCCGTTGGCGGCTGAAGCCGGGTTGCCGCCGCCGCAGACCGGGCGCTGGCTCAATGGCTTCAAGGTGGACTTCTATTGGCCGGCCCTGAGGTTGGTCGTCGAGACCGATGGCCTGCGCTACCACCGCACGCCGGCGCAACAGGCGAAGGACCGCCTCCGCGATCAGGCTCACCTGGCGGCGGGCCTTAGGCCGCTGCGCTTTACGCACCAGCAGGTGCGCTACGAACCGGGCCACGTCCGGGAGACGCTCCGCGCCGTGGCCACTCGAGCCTAAGCTTCCTCTATGGCCCACCTGCCAGAGCGAGTGCGGATCCGCGAGGTGGGGCCGCGCGACGGCTTTCAGAACGAGCCGGAGACGATCGCGACTGCCGACAAGGTGCGGCTGATCGACATGCTTTCGGCGAGCGGCCTGGAGCGGATGGAGGTGACGTCCTTCGTGCGCGCCGACGTGATCCCGCAGCTCTCCGACGCCGAGGAGGTGCTGCGCGGCGTGCAGCGGCGCGACGGCGTCGCCTTTTCCGTGCTCGTCCCCAACGAGCGGGGGCTGGAGCGAGCGCTCGCCCTGCGGGAGCGCTTCGACGAGATCAGCGTCTTCCTCTCGGCCTCGGAGACGCACAACCGCGAGAACGTCAACCGCTCGGTCGAGGAGTCGCTGGCGGGGCTGGAGCGGACGCTGGCGACGGCGCGCGAGGCAGATCTGCGCTGCGAGGGCGTCATCTCGGTTTCCTTCGGCTGCCCCTACGAGGGAGAGGTCCCGCCCGAGCGGGTCTTCGAGATCGGCGAGCGCCTCGCCGCCGCCGGCTGCGCGGAGGTCGGCTTCGGCGACACGACCGGGATGGCCAACCCGCGCCAGGTGCACGAGTTCTTCGCCGCCGCGCGCGAGCGGCTGGGCGGGGAGGTCGAGCTGACCGCCCACTTCCACAACACGCGCGGCCAGGGGCTGGCCAACCTGCTCGCGGCGCTCGAGCAGGGCATTGACTCCTTCGAGTCGAGCTTCGGCGAGCTGGGCGGCTGCCCGGTGCCGCCCGGCTCGACCGGCAACGTCTCGACCGAGGACGTCGTCTCGATGCTGCACGAGATGGGAGTCGCGACCGGCGTCGACCTGCCCCTGTTGATCGACGCGTCGCGGGCGGCGCAGGAGGTGCTCGGCCGCCCGCTCGGCGCCCACGTCCTGCGCGCCGGCCCGGTGGACTGGGCCGGGCGGGCGGAGTAGGCTCGCCCGGTGAAGAGCGACGCCTTCCGGCAAGCGGCCGAAGCGAAGGACTTCTCGCGGATCGACGATCGGTTCGCCCCCGACGTCGTCTTCCGCAGCCCGGCGGTCTACGAGCCCTACGAAGGCCTAGAGGCGCTCGGCGTGATCCTGAGGACGGTCGCGGAGGTGCTGGAGGACTTTCGCTACGTCGACCAGGTCGAGAGCGGCGACACGGCGGTGCTGGTCTTCGAGGCCCGGGTCGGGGACCGCGAGCTGAACGGCGTCGACATCCTCCGTTTCGGGGAAGACGGCCTCGTCACCGAGCTGACCGTGATGGTTCGGCCCTTCAGCGGCCTGCAGGCGCTGCTCGAAGAGATGGGCCGGCGACTCGCCGCTGCCGAGTCGGCCTAGACCCATCGTCTCGCGCCCGTGACGCACGGGCTGGCTCAGCAGCCAGTCCGATTAGGCTGCCCGCGTGACCGATATCCGACCCGCGATCGAGGCCGCGCTCGGCGGCGGTCCCCAGCGCCACCACGAGAAGACCGCCGAGCAGGGCAAGTTGCCGGTGCGCGAGCGGGTCGCGCGGCTGGTCGACGACGGCTCCTTCGCCGAGGAAGCGCTGCTGGCGAACTGGGAGCAGGAGGGGCTGGGCGCCGACGGAGTGGTGACCGGCCTGGCGACGATCGGCGGCCGCCGCGTCGCCCTGATGGCCAACGACCCGACCGTCAAGGCGGGCTCGTGGGGGCCGAAGACGGTCGAGAAGATCCTCCGGATCCAGGAGCGGGCGCTCTCGCTCCAGGTGCCGATGGTCTACCTGGTCGACTCGGCCGGGGCGCGGATCACCGAGCAGGTCCAGATGTTCCCCGGCCGCCGCGGCGCCGGCCGCATCTTCCACAACGAGGTGCGCCTCTCGGGCCAGGTGCCGCAGGTCTGCCTGCTGTTCGGCCCGAGCGCGGCCGGCGGCGCCTATATCCCGGCCTTCTGCGACGTCGTGATCATGCGCGAGGGCAACGCCTCGATGTACCTGGGGTCGCCGCGGATGGCCGAGATGGTGATCGGCGAGCAGGTGACGCTGGAGGAGATGGGCGGCGCCAAGATGCACACCGGCGTCTCGGGCTGCGGCCACTTCCTCGTCAAGGACGACGAGGAGGCGATCGACCTCGCCAAGCTCTATCTCTCCTACATGCCGGGCAACTGGCGCCAGGCGCCGCCGGACACCGCGGCGGCAGCGCCGACCTCCGATGCCTCGATCGCCTCGATCGTCCCGGCCGATGAGAACCAGCCCTTCGACATGCGCGAGGTGCTCGAGGCGCTGCTCGACGCCGGCTCGTTCCTGGAGGTCCATAAGCGCTGGGCGAAGGAGCTGATCGTCGGCTACGGGCGGCTCGACGGCCGCGTCGTCGGCGTCGTCGCCAACCAGCCGAAGCAGAAGGGCGGAGTGCTGTTCGTGGACTCGGCCGACAAGGCGGCGCGCTTCATCCATACCTGCAACGCCTTCAACGTGCCGCTGCTCTTCCTCGCCGACGTGCCCGGCTTCATGATCGGCACCGCTGTCGAGCGGCAGGGGATCGTCCGCCACGGCGCCAAGATGATCAGCGCCGTCTCCGAAGCGACGGTGCCGAAGCTCTCGGTGATCGTCCGCAAGGCCTACGGCGCCGGCCTCTACGCGATGGCCGGCCCCGCCTTCGAGCCCGATTGCTGCATCGCGCTGCCGAGCGCCTCGATCGCGGTGATGGGGCCGCAGGCCGCCGTCAACGCCGTCTTCTACAACCAGATCCAGGCGATCGAGGACGAGGCCGAGCGCGAGGCGTTCGTGGCCGCCAAGCGCGAGGAGTACGCGGCCGACATCGACCTGCTGCGACTCGCCTCGGAGCTGGTGGTCGACGCGGTCGTGCGGCCCGAGGACCTGCGCGACGAGCTGATTCGCCGCTTCGCCGCCGCGGCGGCGAAGCGGCGCGACTTCGCCGAGCGCCGCAACCCGGTGACGCCGGTCTAGGCCGAGTTCTCCAGCTCCGCGGCGAGCTCTACGAACCAGTCGAGCGCCTCGGGGTTGGCGAGCGATTCGCGGCTCGCGGCCCGCTCGGGCGGGGTGCCCATCAGGATGCGCTTGACCGGCACCTCGAGCGCCTTGCCGCTCAGCGTGCGCGGCACCTCGAGGATCTCGAAGACCTCGTCGGGGACGTGGCGCGGCGAGCACTGGCCTCGCACCCGGGAAGCGATCTCGCCCCGCAGCGCGTCGTCGAGCCTGGCGTCCTCGCGCAGGACCACGAAGAGGGGCATCCAGCCCTCGGTGCCGGCCCGCGGCACGTCCACGACGAGCGCGTCGAGGATCGCGTCGATGCCGAGCACGGCGCGATAGATCTCGCTGGTGCCCATCCGCACCCCGGAGCGGTTGATCGTCGAGTCGGAGCGGCCGTAGATGATCGCGGTGCCGCGCGAGGTGATCTCGATCCAGTCGCCGTGCCGCCAGACGCCCGGGTAGTGCTCGAAGTACGCCTCCCGATAGCGGCTGCCGTCCTGGTCGCCCCAGAAGAAGACCGGCATCGAGGGCATCGGCTCGGTGACGACCAGCTCGCCGACCTCGTCGACCACCGCCTTGCCGTCCTCGTCCCAGGCCTCGACCGCGGCGCCCAGCGCTCGCGCCTGCAGCTCGCCGCGGTAGACGGGCAGCAGCGGCGTGCCGCCGACGAAGGCGGTGCAGAGGTCGGTGCCGCCGCTGGTCGAGAAGAGCCAGGTGTCCGCGCCGAGGTGCTCGTAGACCCAGTCGAACCCCTCGGGCGAGAGCGGGGAGCCGGTCGAGCCGACCGCCTTCAGGCGGCCGAGGTCGCGGCCCTCGCCCGGCTCGACGCCCGCCTTCATGCAGGCGGCGATGTAGGAGGCGCTGGTGCCGAACATCGTCACGCCGGCGCGGCCGGCGAGATCCCAGAGCACGCCCATGTCGGGGTGGCCGGGACTGCCGTCGTAGAGGACGATCGCGGCGCGGGTCAGCAGGCCGGAGACGAGGAAGTTCCACATCATCCAGCCGGTCGTCGTGAACCAGAAAAGGCGGTCGCCGGGGTGGGCGTCGACGTGGAGGTGGAGCTTCTTCAGGTGCTCGAGCAGGATGCCCCCCTGGCCCTGGACGATCGCCTTCGGCAGGCCGGTCGTCCCCGAGGAGTAGAGGACCCAGAGCGGGTGGTCGAAGGGGACGCGCTCGAAGCGCGGCTCGGCGCCCCCGCCGGCGGCGAGCAGCTCGTCCCAGCGCGTCGCGTCGCGCAGCGGGGAGAGGTCGGGCTCGGGGTGGAGGTAGGGCAGGACGACCGTGCGCGCCAGGCTCGGCATCGCCGCCTGCAGCTCGGCGACGACGTCGCGGCGGTCGAAGTCCTTGCCGCCGTAGCGGTAGCCGTCGACCGCGAAGAGGACCTTCGGCTCGATTTGGGCGAAGCGGTCGATGACGCTGCCCGGGCCGAAGTCGGGCGAGCAGCTCGACCAGGTGGCGCCGATGCTGGCCGTCGCAAGGAAGGCGACGATCGCCTCGGGGACGTTCGGCATGTAGGCGACGACACGGTCGCCACGCTCGACGCCCAGCGCGCGCAGGCCGGCGGCCACCGCGCCGACCTGGCGGCGCAGCTCCCCCCAGCTCAGCTCGCCCAGCTCGCGCAGCTCGGAGGCGTGGAGGATCGCCGTCTCGGAGTCGTCCTTGCCAGCGAAGACGTGCTCGGCGTAGTTGAGGCTGGTGCCGGGGAACCACTGGGCGCCCGGCATCGCGCGGCTGGCGAGCGCCGGGCCGCGCTCGCCGTCGGCACGCACCTCGAAGAAGTCCCAGATTGAGTCCCAGAACGCGCCGACGTCCTCGACCGACCAGCGCCACAGCTTCTCGTAGCCCTCGAAGCGCAGCCCCCGCTCGGCCTCCAGCCAGCGCATGTACTCGGTCATCCGCGCCCGCTCGATCAGCTCGGCGGACGGCTCCCAGAGCTTCTCGGCTCCGGCGGCGCTCACCCTGACGCGGCCACCGCGGCCTCGGCGGCCTGAAGCAGCTCCAGCTCGCGCGGGTCGTGGGCGCAGAGGAGCCGGACCTCGTCGCCGTGGGCGCGGTTCAGCTCACGCAGCCGCTCCTGGTTGGCCTTGCGGGCACCGTTGTCGGCGGCGGTGATGTTCTGGAAGAGGCGCAGCGCCGGCGGACAGGTGGGCGGCGTCGCGACCTCGCCGCCGTGGAAGTAGGCGTCGCCGCAATGGAGGAGCCAGCCGTCGCCGGTCCGCAGCGCCACTCCCGTGTGGCCGCGCGAGTGGCCGGCGAGCGGGACGAGCAGGATCTCGGCGTCGACGTCGGGCAGGATGCGGACGCTCTCGAAGCCGAACCACGCGTCGCCGCCCGTGCCGCTGTGGGCGACCCAGCGCGGCCCGTGAGCCCAGTGGACGCCGCCGACGTAGCGCAGCCGGTCGCTGAGCGCCGGATGCAGGGCCGCCTCCAGCTCCGCGCCCAGCAGGTGGACCTCGGCGTGGGGGAAGTCCGGAAGGCCGCCGGCATGGTCGAGGTCGAGGTGGGTGGTGACGATGTGGCGCACGTCCGCGGGGTCGAAGCCGAGCGCTTCGACCTGCCGCAGCGCCGTGGTCTCCACCTTTGGGCGCGGGCGCATGACCTGGAAGACCCGGCCGAGCTGGCGTGGGTTGCGAGCGTCCTCCAGCCCCAGGCCGGTGTCGACCAGGACCAGTCCGTCGCCAGCCTCGATCAACAGGCAGTGGCAGACGATCAGTCCCGACTCCAGCAGGCCGCCCTCCCCGTTGACCAGGCGCGCCCCGTGAGGGCAGAAAGACCCGCAGTTCAGGTGATGGACCCGCATCCCGCGCGCTGAGCGTACACCGGGTCAGCGCTTCGGGCCGACGTGCCGATCGAGGATCGCGACCGACTCGCGGCGAGCGACCGAGACGTTCCACGGCCCATCCTGACGCCAGGCCACCCCGAGCCGGTCGCATGCGCCACAGAAGATCCGCTGGATGTCGAGCGAGCGGTTCGAGAAGAAGTAGCGGGGATAGCTGTAGGTCTTCTTAGGGTGGCGAATCGTGTTGACGACCCGGCATCCGTCCGAGTGGATCAAACCCCGCAGGAGGCGGCCCGGGTAGCGATCGACTATCCGCCGTTGCCAGGGCTCGAGGGCGATCTTGCGCTCGTGCTTGACGCCGGGGCCGTGCTGAGGAAAGAGGTGAGGCCAGTGCTTGGAGAAGGAGACGAGATTGAGCATCTGCGCACGGCTGTCGCGCGACATGGTGGCCTTGCTCGCCGGCATTGTGAGCGACATCGCGGCCAGGCACTCCTCGGCGATCAATGGATATACGGCGTCGAGTCCGATGTGGAGGCGAAATACGCCTCGCGGATGTCGCAACAGGCACCCATCCCCGAGATAGAGGCCGAGGAGGTAGGCGTATTGAAAAACAAGCAGCCACGGGAAGAAATGCTCGATAGGCCCACAACGCGCGCACGATCCAGTGTGATGTCGCCCATCGGGTAGACGCCGCGCTCCGAATCTAGGGGTCTGCCCGCTTCGCCAAGCACGGATGGTGCTACGGGGTATGCCGGTGCGACGGGAGATCTCGCAATCGTTATGTCCCTCAGCCACCAGCGCAAGGATCACGGCGACTTCCTCGCGAGACCTCATCGGGCGCTTGATTGAGTGCGGCGGGTGGGACTCGAACCCACAAGCCCTCGCGGGCAATGGATTTTGAATCCATCGCGTTTGCCGAATTTCGCCACCGCCGCAGGCTGGGCCATTGTACGGCCGACACTAGGTACGGCATCGGTCGGTAAAGCCCGAAAATTGCGCTTCTGTGACGACTCTTTACAGTCTCGTCACGGACTTTTTAGGAAGTGGGGCGAGCGAGTAATCTACGCGGGCTGGGGACTGCCGTTCTCGGGTCGAGAGCCCGCCCCGTAGTCCTCGCCTGAGCCGATCGGCCGCTCTTCCTCGACGTGCCAGTTCTGGCTGAAGCCGTAGAAGGCTGCGGCGATCAGGACCAGCTGGAGGATGAGGAGGACGATGACGAGGGTGCCGAGCAGCGAGACCGGCAGCAGCGCCTCCTCGAAGCCGTCCTTGTCGCGCGCGAACCAGCTGGCGGCGCCGACCGCGCAGAAGATCGCGAGGATCATCGAGAGCGCGGCCGCCACCGGCAGCGCGCCGCGGCTCCAGCGCGCGGTCCGGTAGGCGAAGAGCAGGTAGAGGGCGGCGAAGATCAGGCAGACGAGCCCCATGCCGCCGCCGCCGCTGAGCAGCGTCCAGCCGCCGATCGCGATCAGGGCCGCGAGGCCCGCCGTGGCCAGCATCAGCACGACGATCACGAACTTGGTCGTGACCACCGCCGACTTTTCCCGATTCGGGTGCCAGAGCTCGTACCCCGGCGTCACCTCTCCTACAGCCACGGTGCGATCATAGGCGTTCGCGCGGGCGTGGCGGAATTGGCATACGCGCCAGGTTTAGGTCCTGGTGGGCTCCGGCCCGTGGGGGTTCAAGTCCCTCCGCCCGCATCCTGAGTCCAGTTTCATGAGTCGCTGGTTTCAGTTTCATGAAGAAGGCCCGCTAATCGCGATTTTGTCAGCAGGCGGCGCTCGACCCGCCAGGCCGAAAATCGCTTAAGTCCGATCCTGTTACAGGCCAAGATTTCGTTTCGATTGGCGAGGCTGAGCCGTCTGATGAAGCCCTGTAACAAGGCTCGCATTACAGGCCCGGTGCGGATGAACGCTGTGCGAGGCCTTTGCCGTCGGGGCTTGAGCGTCTAGGAAGAAGAGCGGAGGAAGCTCTTCAGCCATTCGGTCGTGCAGAGCACGTTTCGCCAAGCTGCCGTCCCCGTCACGTTGATCACGAAGAGGCGGTCGTTCGAGTCCATGTAATTGAGAAGCTCGTCGCGCACGGTGGCGGCGCTCTTGCTGCTCTTGACCAGCCAAACGGACTTCTGGATCTTGCCCCAATTCGGATAGCTCTTGATCTTGTCGATCAGGCGCTCGTAGTCGGCTGAGGTCTCACTCGTGCCGACCAGATCGTAAGTGACGAGGTACTTAGCCATACCTTGTTGAGGCTATCGCGGTCCCCGGACGCCATACTCCTCCTCGCTGAGTCCCGCGTCGGATCGGCTGGATCGGCGAGTGTCGTGCCCGGGTCAGGAGGGATCGCCTTCATGCATTTCGATCCGGGAACCGAAAAGTGCGGAAAGGCACCGAGGCGTCGATACAGAGCGCCACTCGCAGGAGGAGCTCCTGCGCCTGTCGTGGTTTGGCGATAACCCTGCCGCGAAAACGAGGGTTGTACCTGGCCCGCGAGAGGCTCAACATTCGGAGATGGTCTTGCTGCATCTCGGTGGCGATCTCCCGTTCCGATTTCGCCGTCTTTTCGACATAGGGCTGCACAACCTCGGCGATCGAAGCCAGTCCCGATTTGATCGAGAGGGAGCTGTGCCTCATCCGACCGAAGAATTCATTCGACATCCACACCCAACAGTCGGGCAGCGCCGATGTGACCCCATGTTCGGAGCCCTCCAGGCCGAGGCGGGCCCGAGCCGTCGTCGCGAGCGGAGACTCCTCGTCCGTCGGGTTGCGCCCGTCGAAGACCCGCACTGCGTCAAGGTGCTCGTCCGCGGACCATGTCTCGCACTTCGCGTAGAGATTGCGCCAGGTCGTCTCCGAATCAGGTGCGCTGGCCATCTGCTCCCCCGACCCCTCCGACTGACTGGGATGCTGAAGGCCCGCATCGATGTCCTTCACGATGGTCTCCAGATTCCACGGCAGGACTACGCAGATTCGGTCGCGCAGGTCTCGAAGTATCGGCCTGCGCGAACGCACCGCCCGTATGTAGTCGACGATGCTCACGTCCTCGTGATAGAGGGCGGCGGCATGCTGTTGAAGCCCTCGCTCGTCCAACAGGAACGTCGGCGCGTCGTTTTTCAGGATGAACAGCAGGCCGTTCCCCGGTTGCGCGGCGGCACGTGCCAATAAGTCGTCCAGGGAGCGTTGGAATAGACGATTGGGCAGCGTGCCGTCGCGCTCGACCTCGAGCCGCTCTTCGATGCTGAGCATTTCCGGCCTGGCGTGGTCCTCTTCATGTGGATCCTCCTCTTCGCCATCCGGTCCGGGCAGCAGGTCGTCCTCGCCCAGCCAGGTGTCGACCAGGTCGGCTCGGTGTTTTTCCGCCGCCGTCTCCGCCAGCGATCCGATCACCCGAGCGATTTCGGGCACCCAGAACTTGCGTTGTTCGCTCTCCACCTCGTCCTGTGGACGATCACCTAGGAAGTGCCCCATGCCGCCGACCGCCAGCATGTTGATCCCGTCCGGGGGACCCGCGTCCAGCACGCTCCGCGGACGGACGATCGGATCGTCGCCTCCGACCACGAAGAGCATCCGCTGCCGAAAGGCCGCGGCTCTGGTTTGGAAGCTGCCTCGATACTCCTGCTGGAACACCTCGTAGAAGGTTCGCTTGAGGTAGAGAAAGAGATAGTGGCCGATTCCAGCCACGCGTCTGCTGTCGCGGTTGAGCCGCCAATCCATCATCGCGTCATCCAGCTCGTAGCGGAGCGAATGAAGGACCGTCTGCCACTCCTCCGGGTCGGCGAAGGCCGTCGGCGCCAGCTCCCGCATCGCGCCACCGGAAAACAAGGTGGAGCAAGAGGAGACCAGAAAGGCCCATGACATGAAGACCGACTGGGCCGCGAAACCCCCGAGGCTGTAGCCGATCGCATGTATCTCCGGCTCGACGTCAGGATCGAAGAAGCTCCCGTCCATCTCCGGCAGGCGGTCCAACCCCAACGTTTCGCGCAGCGAAGCGATCGCCTGTTCGAAAGCGACGTCGGATGGCGTGCGGGGCATCTTCGGCGACTTGTGGCGTTGCCCCTTGACCGCTCTTCTCGATGCCGTGCAAATGCCTCTCCACTCCCTTGCCATCTCTTTCGCCAAGCGCTTCGAGCTGAGGCGGCTCGTCTCCACGTCGGTGCTCTCGCCGAGGAGACCGGAGCCTGAGGCGCAGTGGTAGGCCGAGTAACGGACAATCGCGCTGAGTAGCCAGCGCGTCTCGATCATGTAGCGAAGGAACTGCCGAAAGAGATGCAGGCCGTCCCAGAGGTAATGGTCGAGAGGAGTCTCGGTGAGACCCGCTGAGGCGCACCTCGTCAAGTGGCCTGGAAATGGTCGTAGGAGACAGACCGTCCCGCGGTCCTGCTCGATCAAGTGCGAGGCCAGCTGGTAGTAGAGACCCATCCTCCCGGTCTCGTTAAGACCGTTATGGAGAAGGAAGATACGGCTGACCGGCTTCCTGCTCGTGCGGTGGGAGAGGAGGCGGTAGCTGTGAAAGCTCTCGACCGGCCCCATGTTCACGTGCTCTTGGCTTAGCCGATGCAGTCCGTGTATAGGCGCTGATGGGAATCTCAGGATCCTCTCTTTGAGAGGTACCGCCAGCTCTTCCTCGGGCTTCTCGCCGGAGACGACACTGCGTCGCAGGAGCGACTCCTCCCGAATCCAGCCAGGCAGTCGTGAAAGGGGCCACGTCTCGCCATCGAGGCCAAGTGTCGCATCACGCTCCTCGACATTGATGTCTTTCGCTTGTTTAAAACAAATTTTCAGAGCGTCGAGCACTCTATAACGAGCGGGGCGGGACGCCGTCGATGACGGGTCGCTGGCCGCTTCACCCGGACCGCTCCCTCGGAGGGTGGGTGGAGACTAGGATTGGAACCCCCCGGGGGACTGAGTTAATGGCTATGCGCACGGTCTCCAAAACCGTGAATCCGGGTTCGAATCCCGGGTCCCCCGCTGGTCGCCGCGGTACGTGGCGCGCCGATGCTCAGGCGTCCGGATCGGTGGGATGGACGATCCGTGCGCGGGCGCGCCAGCTCACCCTGACGTCGCGGTAGGCCTCGCCGGGCTCGACCTCCTCGGGCAGGTTCTCGCGCTCGGTCTCCGAGCTGTGCCTCTGCGCCGGCTCGCCGTCGAAGGAAAGCTTCGTCTCGGGCACAGTCCCGAAGCGCAGCTCGCGCGCCCGCACCGAGGTGGAGACGTCGACGTCGGCGAACTCGTCGTCCGAGAGGTCGCCGCGGCGGCGCCTTTCGACCCCGCTCATCCTTCGGCGCTTTCCTTGACGTCCCGGACCGTGACGCGGCCTTCAGCGCCGCTGCCTTCGACCTCGTCGATGTCGATCCCGGCCTCTTCGGCCTCGCGCAGCGCGGCCTCGGTGGCGTTGTGCTTCATCGCCCGCCGCTGGCGCCGTCGCTCGCCGAGTTCCGCGACCTTGTGCGTCGCCGCCAGGCCGACGTCCTTGGCCTCGTCGCTCGCGGCCGAGCCGAGCTCTTTGGCGACCAGTTTCGCCATCTCTTTGGCGAGCTTGCCGGCGGTCAGCCCGTTGCCGCCGCCTTCGCCCCCGCCGTTGCCGGCACCGCCGCCCTGGCCGCCCGAAGCGGCGCCCGCGGCGAGCTGGCCGGGAAGCTGCCCGACGCCCTGGCCGAGCCCGCCGACCGCCTGGCCGGCGCCCTGGCCGACCCCTTCGACGGCGCCGCCGGCCCCTTTGCCGACGTCCTTGACTGCTCCCTCGGCGCCTTCGCCGACGTCTTCGACGGCATGGCCGGCGCCCGTGCCGATCTGGGCGACTCCCTGGCCGGCGCCCGAGCCGACTTCTTCGAGCGTGTGAGCGATCCCCTTCAGCAATTCGGGGTTGCGGTCGAGCGTGGTCAGCACCCGGTCGATGATCGCGGTCACGTGGTCGAGCCGTGCGCGCAGCAGCGCCTGCGCTTCGACTCCCTTGATGTCGAGCTCGACTTTGCCCACCTCCGCGTGGACGCCGACGCTCAGCTTGACCAGGTCGAGGACCTCGGCGTGCAGGGACACGCGCGCTTCGAGCTGGTCGACCTCGAAGTGGATCTCGTCGACCTTGACGACGGGGATGTCGAGCAGCACGTCCGGCTCGTCGGTGTCGCTGATCGAGCCGGGGTGCAGGAGCGTGTAGTCCTGGTACTCGCGCTCCGGGACCGTGCTCTCGTCCGTCTGGTTGCGCAGCGGGCTCCGCCGGCTGCTGCTGCCGCCGCCGTTGCCGCCGGACCCGCCGCTGCTACTGCCGCTCGAGCTCCCACTGCCCTTGCGCGGCGCCCGGCGCTTCGACTGCGATCTCTTCGATTCCGAAGTCTTCGTGCTCGAGCTCTTGCGACCGGCTCGACGTTCTTTCTGCTGCGTGGCCATGCGCCTCTCCTCGCTCGTGTGCCCGCCTCCCGTTGTTTTGCTTCCCGGCGCGCGCCAAGGCAAACGCCTTCGCGATCCTGAGAACATCCGCTCCGTGCGGGGCGAGGAGCCGAATGGCGAGGAGGCGCGGGACGACCTGAGGGAGCTGCGAGAGCGGCGCGCCCTGACCGAGGACGCGGCGCGGTCCGAGGCGGTGCGGCGCCGCCACGATGGGGGCGGGCGGACGGCACGCGAGAACGTCGCCGACCTGGTCGACGCGGGCAGCTTCGTCGAGTACGGCCGCTACGCGATCGCAGCGCAGCGGGGGCGGCGGGAGCTGGAGGACCTGATCGCCCGCACGCCGGCCGACGGCTTGGTGGCGGGGACGGCACGGGTCAACGGCGACCTGTTCGGCGCGGAGCGCGCCGCCTGCGCGGTGCTCTCCTACGACTACACGGTGTTGGCCGGGACGCAGGGCGCGCTCGGCCACCGCAAGAAGGACCGGCTCTTCGAGCTGATCGAGCGAATGCGGCTGCCGACCGTCTTCTTCGCCGAGGGCGGGGGAGGGCGCCCCGGCGACACCGACTACCCCGTCGTCTCGGCGCTCGACACGCGCGCCTTCGCGCTCTGGGCGCGGCTCGCCGGGCAGGTGCCGCGGATCGCCGTCGTCGCCGGACGCTGCTTCGCCGGCAACGCCGTGATCGCCGGCTGCTCGGACCTGATCGTCGCCACCGAGAACGTCTCACTGGGGATGGGCGGGCCGGCGATGATCGCGGGCGGCGGGCTCGGCGAGGTCGACCCCGACGAGGTCGGCCCGCTCGAGACGCAGACGCGAAACGGGGTCGTCGACGTCGCGGTCGCCGACGAGGCGGAGGCGGTCGCCGCCGCCAAGCGGCTGCTCGGCTACTTCCAGGGCGACCTGTCGCCGGGGCCGGAGCCCGACCAGGCGCGGCTGCGCGAGCTGGTCCCCGAGCGCGAGCGCCGCGCCTACCCGGTCGCGCCGATCGTCGAGACGCTCGCCGACGAGGGTTCGGTCACCTTCCTGCGCGAGCGCTTCGCGCCGGAGATGGTGACCGCGCTGGCGCGGATCGAGGGCCGGCCGCTCGGCGTGATCGCCAACGACACGCGCCACATGGCCGGCGCCGTCACCAGCGACGCCTCCGAGAAGGCGGCCCGCTTCCTGCGCCTCTGCGACACCTTCGGCCTGCCGGTCGTCTCGCTCGTCGACACGCCCGGCTTCATGGTCGGCGTCGACGCCGAGCGCACCGGCCTCGTGCGACACGCCGGCGAGCTGCTCAACGCGGGCGCCGGTCTCGACGTGCCGCTGGTCGCGGTGATCCTGCGGCGCGGCTACGGGCTCGGCGCCCAGGCGATGACCGGCGGCAGCCTGCACGAGCCGCTGCTGACCGTCGCCTGGCCGAGCGCCCACCTCGGCCCGATGGGCCTGGAGGGAGCGGTGCGGCTGGCGTTGCGCAAGGAGCTGGAGGAGATCGCCGACGAGGCCGAGCGCGAGCAGCGGGTGCGCGACCTGACCGCGGCGGCCGAGCGCAACGCCCGCGCGCTCAACGCCGCGGCGCTCTTCGAGCTCGACGACGTCGTCGACCCGGCCGAGACGCGCGCGCTGATCGCGTCGACGCTGGCCGCGGCGCGCTGACCGCGACGGGCCGTTCCGCCCCCTAAGCCGCGGCCGCGACCGGCGCCCGGTCGCCAAGCACCGCCCGCGATCCACCCAGCGGTCGCACGGTGATGTTGCGGCGGCGCGCCACCTCGACCCCGTCGCCGGCGGCGCTCAGCGTGCAGGCGCGCAGCAGCTCCCGCATCACGACCTTCATCTCGAGCATCGCGAAGCTGGAGCCGAGGCAGCGGCGGCGGCCGCCGCCGAAGGGGATCCAGGTGTAGGTGCCGGGCCCCTCGTCGAGGAAGCGCTCGGGCCGGAAGGCGTAGGGGTCGGGATAGATGTCGGGGTCGTGGTGGATCAGGTAGCCGTTGGCGACCAGGCTACAGCCGGTCGGGTAGCTCCAGCCGCCGACCTCGACCTCCCGCGCGACGTAGCGGGGCGCGACGTTGGGCAGGACCGGCCTGGCGCGCAGGGTCTCCTGGATCGTCGCCGTCACGTAGGCGTCGTCGTCGCCGGCGACCTCCTCGACCAGGCGGGAGAGCACGCGCGGCTCGCGCTGCAGTCGCTCGAAGGCCCAGGCGAGCGAGGTCGCGGTCGTCTCGTGGCCGGCGACGAGCAGGGTCATCAGCTCGTCGCGGATCTCCTGCTCGCTCATCGGCGAGCCGTCCTCGTGGCGGGCGCCGAGCAGCATCGAGAGCACGTCGTCGCGATCCTCGCCGGCCGCGCGGCGCTCGGCGATCAGGGCGAAGAGGATCTCGTCGACCCCTTCCTGGAGCCGGACGAATTCGGCGAACGGCCCGGCCCTTTCGGCGATCCGGGCGGTGAGCGTGTCGGGCTTCGGCGGCGCCAGGCTGATCGGCTTGTCGCCGAAGGCGAGCATCTCCTGCAGCCGCTGGCGCAGCGCGTCGAAGCGCTTGCCCGGGTCGATCCCAAAGACGGCGCGCAGGATGATCCGCAGCGTCAGGTCCTGCATGCGCGGGTGGAGCGGCACCGGGACGCCGCGCGGCAGGTCCGCGATCTCGGCGGCGGCGACCTCTTCCATCACGCCGGTCAGCCGTTCCATCCGCTCGCCGTGGAAGGCCGGCAGCATCAGCTTGCGCTGCTCCATGTGCGCCGATTCGTCGAGCAGGATCACCGAGTTGACGCCGACGACCGGTTCGAGGACCCGCGCGCCGACGCCGGGCTGCAGCACGTCGGGCGGCGCGGTGAAGATCTCCTTGACCTGCTCGGGGTCGGCGATCATCACGAAGGGCGGGGTGAACGGCAGGCGGATCGTGAAGCGCTTGCCGTAGCGGGCTCGACAGCGCTCGAGGTAGGCGTACGGCCGCATCCAGAAGCCCAGGAACTGGACTGCCGAGGGAGCGGCGGGACCGGGCGGTAGGGCGGAGCGGGACGGGGACGTCATCTGGGCCTCCTTGCCGTTGCCGGGTAGCTACCCCAGTAATAGGCCGGAATGAAGCGGTCGGGCCGTGACATGCCGCACAGAGGGACGCCGTCGGCTGAAGCAGCGCCTCCGCTCGGCCCAAAAGACAAGAGAGCGGCGGACGGGAATTGAACCCGCATCATCGCCTTGGAAGGGCGAGGCTCTACCGTTGAGCTACCGCCGCGCGGGAAGGCCTGTGCGGGGCCTTCTCGAAACAGTTTGCCGAATCCGTCAGAATGCGGATCACCCACGGGGAGTGGCGCAGTCTGGTAGCGCACTCGGCTGGGGGCCGAGCGGTCGCAGGTTCAAATCCTGTCTCCCCGATCTAGATCGTTGCCCCGCCTGGGCCTCGCGCCGGTGGCGATTCCCGGTCCGCGCCGCCGGTACCATCCGACCGTGACTCCGCGCTGGGTGCGCATCGGGCAGATCGTCCTCACCGTGGTCTACGCCGGCCTCGGGATCTGGTCGCTCGCCAAGGGCGACCACCTCATGGGCGGGTTCTATCTCGCGTTCGGCGTCGTGTGGCTGCTGATCGCCGCCTTCGGAGATAGGCTGGAGGCGGCCCGGAAACGACAGCGCGCCCGCCTCCGAGCCTAGGCCGAGTCGTCGGCGCGGTTTCTTTCTGGGGTCGGGGGCCGATCGTCGCGGTGGCTACCGTTGACGGAGTGTTTCGTCCTACCGACGTACTCTCTTTGGTTCCGGGACTCGCGCCTGGCGGGACCGCGCAGGCGCGGGAGGTCGATGGGTTCTTCCCGGCCGACTCGATGGTTCGGCGGCTGCACCGGGAGCGGTTGGTCCTCTTCTCGGGGGTTCGGGCGCTGCTGATGCAGGCTTGCGACCCGCTCGCGGTCGTGGGCTTTCGGCGGCACTCGGCGATCTTCGACGACCCGCAGGCGCGGCTGCTGCGGACCGACGAGCGGATGTCTCGGATCTACTTCGGGACCCGGGAGGAGGCGGAGGAGACCGGGCGGATCGTCCAGGCGATGCACCGCCGGGTCCGCGGGAAGACTCCGGCCAGGTACGGGCCGATCGCGAAGGGGACGCCGTACGACGCCACCGATCCGGAGCTCGGGCTGTGGGTTCTCGCGACCCTGGCGGACTCGGCCCTCGTCTACTACGAGCGCATCTTCGGCGGCCTCGGCTCTGAGGCGCGGGAGCGCTATTGGGGCGAATACCGGCGGGTCGGCGAGCTGCTCGGGCTGCCGGCCGACTCGATGCCCGGCACTTACCTCGGGCTGAGGGAGTACATCGACAGCCGGCTGGGCGACGGCAGCCTCTGGATCTCCGACGAGCGTCGCGAGCAGGCCGTGGCGATGGTCCTCGAACCGCCCTACTCGGGCTGGCAGCGCGCGGCCGTCTTCCCTGTGACGGAGACGGTGAGGCTGAGCTCCACGGGTCTGCTCCCTGCGGAGATCCGGCGGCTGTTCGGCTTCGGCTGGGATCCGGGCCGCGAGGCGCTGCTGCGTTCGACCCTCCTGCAACTGCGGCTCGGCAGCCGCTTCTGGCCGGACGCCGTGCGGCTTCATCCCGCCGCACGACTGCCCGCTGGCGAGCGCTACGGCGCTCTGGCCGGATAGCGCTCGACGACCGTATCGACGCGGTTCAGCTGCCCCCGGCCAATCCGTTGTGCGCTACGCCCCGGCCGGAGAGGACGACGGCGAGTCCCGGCTGGCCGCCGTCGTCCCGCTCGATCGCGAGGGAGGCGGACTGTGGGCCGGACGCCGTCGGGCGGAACTCCACCAGGACGGCTCGCTGCTCGCCGGGGCGAAGCGCGAAGTGGACGCCCTCGGGAGGCGCGCCGGGAAGCGAGAAGGCCGACGACCCGACGATCCGTGCCGTCGCCTCGACCGGCGCACCGCCCCGGCGCCGGGCGTTGCGGACGAAGACGAACCGCCGCGACTCCCTGCCGAGACGCACGGAGCCGAACGAGCGGCTGGCGGGCCAGGCCTCGAGCAGGCCAGGACTGGGGGTCGGCGGTGGCGGTTCGACCACGATCGTCCCGGCGATGACTCGGGTTTCCTGGCCGATGTCGTCCTGGGCGGAGATTTCGACCGGGTATTCGGCGGCAAGCGGGCCGAGGTTCGCCGGCGCCGCGAAGGTGCCTTCGTAGCGACTGAAGCTGATCGGTTGGAGAGGGACTTCCGTGCTGCCGCCACCCGGTAGCGCGATCGTCGCGAAGACGGTCGAGATCGAACGGTTGTCGCCCGCTTCGACGCTGATCGTCACCGCTCCGCCCGCCGCCGGCAGGAACGGCGGCAACAGCAGCGGTTCGGTGACATAGGGATATTCATCGAACTGGGGCGCGGCTTCGACCTGGACCTCGCCTATCGAGGTCGCGGCGTAGGCGTTGATCGTGTCGTAGGCCTGGATTTCGACTCCGTAGCTGACCGGCGAGTCGGAGTAGTTGGGTGGCACTTCAAGGGTCCCGAAGTAGGTGTTCTGGTTCCCCTGGAACAGCTGGATCGCCTGGTTCGTCCCATCAGGCCCATAGATCTGCGCGAAGACCATCGCGACGCCGACGTCATCCACCACGTCGGCGCTCAGCTGGACGTTTCCCCCTTCGAAGGAGAGGCTGCTGGGGCTGATTTCGCCGCCGAGGATCGCCGGCGGCGTGTCTTCGGTCCCCGGTTCGTCCGCGGCGGCGCGATCGGCGGCCAGGAGAAACACGGCGGCCAGCACCAGGAACACCGAGGTTCGAACTCGCGCAAAGCTAACCGGCCACGACCGCGACATCGACCTCTCCCGTCTAGCCTGGACACCGAACCCGTCGCCGTCCAGGCTAGTCGATGAAGGGCATCTTGGCTCGAATACGGTTTGGGTCGTGACTACACGCGAGGGGCGGCAAGCGGCGCCAAGCCGCAAGGCGCTAGGCAGCGCAGGGTGAAGACCAGCGCCGGCATCCTGCTCTACCGGTTCGCCGCGGACGGTCCCGAGGTGCTGCTCGTCCACCCCGGCGGGCCCTTCTGGGCGAAGAAGGACCTTGGCTCCTGGTCGGTCCCGAAGGGCGAATACGGGGATGGGGAGGAGGCGCTTGCCTGCGCCCTGCGCGAGCTCGAGGAGGAGCTGGGGAGCCTGCCCGTCCTCGACGCCGAGGCGATGCACGACCTCGGCGAGGTGAAGCAGAAGGGCGGCAAGGTCGTGCGCGCATGGGCGGTCGAGGCCGAATTCGACCCCGGGACCCTGCGCAGCAACACGTTCGAGATGGAGTGGCCGCCGCGCTCCGGCCGCCGGCAGGAGTTCCCGGAGGTCGATCGCGCCGAGTGGTTCGGGCTCGACGAGGCGCGGCGCCGCGTGCTCGACGCCCAGTCGCCGTTCATCGACCGGCTCGACCGCCTGCTCGAAGCGGACGGCTGAGTGAGCGTCCAGGGTGCGTGTGAGCTTGCCGGACCGCGGGAATAGGACGGCGGTGGAGAGAATGGACCGCTCATGCCAGATCTAGTCCTGGGTCCGCTGCTGCGCTATGTCTCCGAAACCGAGGCCACGGTCTGGGTGGAGACGGACGGCCCCTGCGAGGTCGAGGTGCTGGGCCGCCGCGAGCCGACCTTCGGGGTCGCCGGCCACCACTACGCACTGGTCCGGATCGAGGGGCTGGAGCCGGGCGGCTTCTACGAGTACGAGGTCGCCCTCGACGGCGAGCGGCGCTGGCCGCTCCCGGACGCCGACCTGCCGCCCAGCGCGATCCGCACCTTCAGTCCCGGCAAGGCGGTCGACATCTGCTTCGGCTCCTGCCGCGTCGCCGTGCCGCACGAGGAGCCCTACACCAAGCCCAAAGACGAGCACGAAGACGGGCACGAGCTCGACGCCCTCTACGTCCTCGCCAAGCAGATGGTTCGCGACGATCGCGACAACTGGCCCGAGCTGCTCTTCCTGCTCGGCGATCAGATCTACGTCGACGAGGGCTCGCCGGCGGTGCGCGAGCGGATCCGCGCCAAACGCGACACCAGCCAGCCGCCCGGCGAGGAGGTGATCGATTTCGAGGAGTACACCTGGCTCTACCAGGAGTCCTGGCAGGACCCGCTGATCCGCTGGCTCTTCTCGACGGTCTCCACCTCGATGGTCTGGGACGACCACGACATGAGCGACGACTGGAACATCTCGCGCTCCTGGCACGACGAGATGGAAAAGAAGGACTGGTGGCACGAACGTGCCGTCGGCGGGATCATGAGCTACTGGATCTACCAGCACATCGGCAACCTCTCGCCGCGCGACCTCGACGACGAGAACGAGATCTACGCCAAGGTTCGCGGCAACCCCGACGCGACCGAGGATCTGCGCGAGTGGGCGCGGAGCATCGAAGCGACCGCCTCGGGCACCCGCTGGAGCTTCTGTCGCGACATCGACGGGGTGCGGGCGATCTTCATGGACTCGCGGGCGGCGCGGGTGCTGACCCGCGAGCGGCGCTCGATGTTCGACGACGAGGTCTGGGGGTGGATCGTCGACCACGCGACCGGCGACTTCGACCACCTGCTGATCTCGACCACGGTGCCGTACCTGCTCTCGCCGGCCTTCCACCACCTCGAGGCGTGGAACGAGCGGCTCTGCGACGGCGCCTGCGGCGGCCTCGCCGCGACGGCGAGCGAGAAGCTGCGCCGCTCCCTCGACTTCGACCACTGGGCGGCGTTCCAGATGTCCTTTCACCGCTTGCGCCGGCTGCTCGAGGAGGTCGGGTCGGGCGAGCGCGGCAAGCCGCCGGCCTCGATCGTGATCCTCTCCGGCGACGTCCACCACGCCTACCTCTTCGACGTCGCCTTCCGCAAGGACGTCGGCATGAAGAGCCGGGTCGTGCAGGCGGTCTGCTCGCCCTACCGCAATCCCCTCGACGACAAAGAGCGGCGCGTGGTGAAGGCGGGCTTCACCCGCGGCGCGGAGCTCTTCACGCGGAGCCTGGCGAAGCTGAGCGGCGCCCCCGACCCCGGCATCCGCTGGCGCTGCCTGGAGGGGCCGTACTTCGACAACCAGGTGGGGACGGTGCGGCTGGACGGGCGCGAGGCGATCGTGCGGCTTGACAAGACGATCGCCGGCGAGGAGGACGAGAAGCGGCTCGAGAAGACGTTCGAGCGGCGGATCGCGTAGCCGCTCCGGCTCTCGCCGCGATCGGGCGCGGGGACCCGCCGTACGAAGAGTGCCCATATGGGCACCGAACGTACGGCGGGTCGTCCGGAGGAGCGGTAGGCTGGCCAGCCAGTCAATGAGCGTCGATTTCGTCAGAACCCCCGAGGAGCGACTGGAAGGCCTGCCGGGCTTCCCATTCGAGTCGCGCTACGAGGAGATCGACGGGCTGCGGATCGCCTACCTCGACGAGGGCGAGGGCAAGCCGGTCGTCTTCTTCCACGGCGAGCCGACCTGGTCGTTCCTGTGGCGCAAGACGATCCCGCCGGTTCGCGACGCCGGCTTCCGCTGCATCGCGCCCGACTACGCCGGCTTCGGCCGCTCCGACAAGCCGACCGACCTCAAGTGGTACACGTACGACCGTCACGTCGAGACGATGGCGACGCTGCTGGAGCGGCTCGACGTCCGCGACGCGACCGCCGTCTGCCACGACTGGGGAGGCCCGATCGGGCTACGGCTCGCGGTCGAGCACCCCGACCGCTTCAGCCGCATCGTGATCATGGAGACCGGCCCCTTCACCGGCCAGCAGCAGATGAGCGAGACCTGGCTGCGATTCCGCGACTTCGTCCGCGACAACCCCGACGTGCCGGTCGGATTCCTGGTTCGGGGCGGCTGCGCCAAGGACCCGGGCGACCAGGTGACCGCCGCCTACGAGGCGCCCTACCCGACCCCGGAGTCGAAGGCCGGCACCCGCGCCTTCCCGCTGATCATGCCGACGGAGCCCGAGGCGCCCGGCGCCGCCGAGGGGCGGCAGGTCGCCGACGCCCTGCGCGAGGACGAGCGGCCGACGCTCGTCCTCTGGGCCGACTCCGACCCGGTGCTGCCCTTCGCGGTCGGCGAGCGGGTCTCGGAGCGGCTCAACTTCCCGCCGCCGCGCCCGATCGAGGGCGCCGGCCACTTCCTCCAGGAGGACGCGGGCGAGGAGATCGGCCGGATCGTCGCCGAGTGGCTGCGCGACTGACGGGCCGGAAGGCGTTCCGGTGCGCTTTTTGCCACCCCTAGTGGCATAAAGCGCACCGGAACTAGCGCGTCGCCGCCAGCCGCCGCGTGATCGCGCGCAGCTCGTCGCGACTCCTGCCCAGCAGCAGCCGCACCCGCCGCGGCGGGCCGTCGTCGTCGAGCCAGGTGACGGTCCCCGGCCAGTAGGGGCTGGGCGGCGTGCCTGGCCGATGGAAGGCCGAGGCGAAGACCCAGCTGCCGGTGTTGTGGAGGCGCCCGCCGCCGGGCAGCTCCCACTCGGCATCCTCGTCGTCGGGGCCGCCGCGATGGGTGTGGCCGGTGATGACGTGGTGGGCGTCGACCTCGAGCCGCCGCGCCAGCTCCGTGGCGGCCGCTATCCCGGTCTGGGTGATCGAGCGGGGGGAGATGTCGGCGACGAACTCGGCGCGGAGCAGCCGGTTGGCGCTCCAGATCGCGGTCGGCACCCCGCCCGCCGCGGCGGCGCGCAGCCCTGCCCGGCGCAGCCGGCCGCCGGCGCGGTCGCGGGCGGCGAGCGCCCGCCAGGCGCGCTCGGAAGGCCGGGCCGCCCGCTGCGCCGCGCCCGACTGGGCGAGCGAGAAGTTGAAGGCGTAGATCGGCCGCAGCACGCGCTCGTAGTCGCCCGGCCGCGCCGCCTCCGGCAGCGGCCCGAAGACCCGCATCACGCTCGCCGCCGCCACGCACTCGATCCGCGGCAGGCGCCAGTGGCAGTCCATGTAGTGGCCGTGGGTCGCGTAGACGTCGTCGCGCAGCCAGATACCCGGGTAGGCGATCCGGACCTGCGCGTCGCCCAGCCAGGCCGCCAGTCGCGAGGCCGCCTCGCCGAGCGGCTCGGCGGTGTGCTCCAGCCCGAGCGGCCGCTCGGCCAGCGCGTCTCGCTCCAGCAGCGGCTCGGCCAGCCGGTGGTCGTGGTTGCCGGGCAGGAGGACGATCTCGCGGCCGGCCATCGCCTCGCCCAGCTCCTCGAAGAACGGCCGCACCGCTTCGAGCACCGCCGGCAGCGGCAGTTCGCGCAGCTCGAGCACGTCGCCGAGCAGCACGAGCCGGTCGGCGCCGGCGATCTCCTCCAGCAGGACCCGCCGGACCGCGGCGTCGCGCAGCAGGTCCTCGCCGTGGCCGTGGGCGAGGTGGAGGTCGGAGACGATCGCCGTGCGCATGCGCTCAACCTAGCGTGGGTACCATCGATCGATGGCACGGATGAGCGAAGAGCGTATGGCGCCCGCCAACGGGATCGAGCTCTGCTACCAGGAGGTCGGCGACCCCGACGGCGAGCCACTGCTGCTGATCATGGGGCTGGCGACCCAGATGCTCGCCTGGGACGAGGAGTTCTGCGCGATGCTCGCCGACTGCGGCTTCCGCGTCGTCCGCTTCGACAACCGCGACATCGGCCGCTCGACCAAGATTGAGACAGGCGGCCTGCCGAGCCGCGCCGACATGCTGCTGGGCCGCCGCCGTGCCGCCGCCTACCTGATCGACGACATGGCCGAGGACACGACCGGGCTGATGGATCACCTCGGGATCGAGTCGGCCCACCTGGTCGGCGCCTCGATGGGCGGGATGATCGCCCAGGCGGTCGCGATCAGGCGTCCCGAGCGGGTCCGCTCGCTGGTCTCGATCATGTCGACGACCGGCAATCGCTGGGTGAGCACGCCCGCGTACAAGGCGCTCGGCGCCCTCTTCGCCCGGCCAGGCGGGGGCCGCGACGCGGCGATCGAGCACTCGGTGCGGGTCTTCAAGGTGATCGGCTCGCCCGGCTACCCGATGGACGAGGAGCGTTTTCGCGATCTCGCGGGACGCTCCTACGACCGCTCCCACAGCCGCGCCGGGATCGCCCGCCAGCTGCACGCGATCACCGCCTCGGGCGACCGCACGCCGGAGCTGGAAAAACTGCGCCTGCCGGCGACCGTCCTCCATGGCGACAGCGACCCGCTGATCCGCCCGGTCGGCGGCCGCGCCACGGCGAAGGCGATCCGCGACTCGCGCCTGCGCATCTTCGAGGGCATGGGCCACGACCTGCCGCGACCGCTCTGGCCCGAGTTCGTCGAGGAGATCGCGGCGACGGCGGCGCGGGCGGGGGAGAGGCAACCGCAGCCGGCCTGACGCTCGAAGCTCAGCGCTTCGGCCCGACCAGCTTGTCGAGCTTCGCGACGTCGGCCTTGCGATCGTCGGGCGGGGCACCCCGAGGCGTCGGGAAATCTCGCAGCTGTTCATGCCCCCGCCGCGAGACGGAGAACCTCGCCGACGGTCTCGCGGTCATGCATGGCGCTCCTGCGCTATGCGGCTGAGAGGATTCGAACCTCCACGCTCTTTCGAGCAATACGACCTGAACGTATCGTGTCTGCCAGTTCCACCACAGCCGCGCGGCACAGCAAATTTACCGTCTTGTGGATCGTTGCGGCTACCGGTCAGCGAGACGAACATACGTTCGTAACCTATCGCTCGGATCGGACACGCCGACGAGCCCACGATCCGCACAGCTCGCTAAAATGCCGCCGACGCGCCGCTATCGTCTAGGGGACTAGGACGCCGGATTCTCAGTCCGGAAACCGGGGTTCGAATCCCCGTAGCGGTATCAGGCAGCAGATCCCTATGGTTGTCGAACCACGCTGGAATGCTGGCTATCCGTGCGGAAGGGGACAGGCACCGCAGGCCCCACCCGCAAACTGAGTTTGCTCCATAGGCGAGCAGATCCTTGGAGCAGATCCCTGTCTTCGCCATGAAGCGCACGGGTCTCTGGCACTGGTCCTCGGAGTGCAGCGCCAGCACGGTCGATCCACTGGTGCCACTCGCCCCCGAGCCCGACGCTGGCCCCTTGGCAAAAATGCCACTAATTCTCTATAACGCTACACATGGATTCAGCTGGTGTAGCGGCAGTCGGCGCTGGCGCCGCGCTGCTTTCGAGCGCCCTTACCGGCAGGGTTACCTACTTGGTGACGCGAACCACCCTTGAACACGATGCGACGCAGCTCGCTTCTCGACTAGCAAGCGAACATGACGCGGCCCGCGAGGAGCGAGAGCAAGAAAGGCGCGAGAAAGCCTACGTATCGCTCCTGGAGTACACGTTTTGGCTTTCGGACGCCAATGCCATCCACCGCCGAGTCGTCACTCGGCAGCACGACGCCATTTCAGCGCTGCGCCCAAGCGGTCGGTTGCCGACGACCGAGGAGGAGGCTGCTGCGGAGGAAGCCGCATTCTTGGGCGCGGGACCGATCGCCGGGGAGCAAGAACGACTTGACGCTGGACCCACCAGCAAGGACAACGCTGCTACTTGGGCACTGGTTACGGCTTTGTCTAGCGATGCAGTCTTGAGTGCTTTTGAGGAGCTGATGGAGTGCGATGCCGTGTTTTCCTCGAAGCTGCGCAGTCTGCAGAACTCCTTGCTGCATAAGCCGCAAGCGACTGCGGGCGCTGGAACTACCGGGATCGCTCAGACCGCAAAGACCGCCACCGAGCAGATTAAAGCGGCTGCAAGGACCTTCGAGGCTGTCGTCGATGTGATCGATGCCCACGAGAAGTTTCAGGAGTCATTTAAGAAGATAGAGGCATTAGTGAGGGCTGAACTCGATCAAACCCGCGCGACCTGACCCTCAAGGAACGTGCTGCTCCGCTACGGCGCCAGCGAAACTGGGTCAGCTTTGATCCGCGCCACTCGGTTCGTCTTGTGTTCCGTAAGGGGTACTGCAAAGCCCCGCGAGGCGGGGCTTTTTCATGTGCCGGAAGGACGCGGTGAGCCGTTGGCGATCTAAAGTGGCCCGATGAGGTGCGGCTTGGGGACGCGGCGGGTGCTCGGTGTGGTCTTGTGTGCTGGCGTCGTGGTCGCGGTATGGACCCCGATCGGCTCCGCCGCGCTGCCCGCCGCCGAGCAGCTCGTGCCGAACACGGTCGCGCGCATTTCCGACGCCGCCAACCGCGACGACGAAACCGTCACCCGCGCTGAGCTTCGTCACGAGCTTGCTCTGACCGAGGGCGATCGACGCGGGCGCCGGGCGATCGACTGGCTGGTGGAAGCGATCTGGCTTCGGGGCGAGGCGACGGAGATGGGCATCGTCGTCACTCGTCGCCAGGTCAAGAGCCTGCTCGGCACGGTCTTCGAGAGCGCCGCCGAATTCCGAGGGTTCCTGCGCGAGTCGCGCATGACCCGCCGCGACGTGTACGAGCGGGTCGAGCTGCAGCTGCTCGCCGCGCGGATACAGGAACGGGTGGTGGCCGGGACCGGCGGCGGGGCGGAGGAGCAGGCGGCTTTCCAGCGGTTCGTCGACGAGTTCAACGAGAAGTGGCGTAGCCGAACCGTCTGCGCTCCGGAGCAGGTGACCTCCCGCTGCTCGAACGGCCCAAGCGAAGAAGGCCAGTCGCCCTAGGCGACTACTCGCCCAGCCGGTACGCGACCAGTTCCGGCACCTGGCCTTCGCCGGCGAGCAGGCCGGCGCCGGCGATCAGGGTGTCGCCGTCGGCCATGATGCCGGCGTTGGTGCCGGCCGGCAGGGATTCGCGCCAGGCGGGGCGGCCGGAGGAGGTGTCGAAGCCGTGGACTTTGCCGTCCCCGGTGGTGACGAAGACGAGGTCGTTGACTACGGTGGCCGCTCCGTAGGCCGGGGCGGTGGGGAATTTGTGCTTCCACTGGATCTGGCCGGTGGCGACGTCGAGGGCGACGATTTCGCCGCTGGGGGCGACGGTGCCGCCTTCGCCGGTTTCAGAGCCGGAGACCGCTTCCGCGGGGCCGTTGACGACCGGCACGAAGACGCTGGTCCCGTCGGTCGCGCCCGGGGCGATCACGCCGCCCAGCACACCTGGGTAGACCGTGCCTTTCTTGATCTTGTCGTATTCGCCGCGCATCGCGTAGAGGCCGTCCTGGTCGTGGCCGTTGTGGGTGCCGACCGGCCGTTTCCAGACCAGCTTGCCGCTCTTGGCGTCTACCGCGACCACGTAACCGACCTTGCCTGGCGCGATCACCAGTTCCTTGCCTTTCGACTTGACCAGCATCGCCGGTCCCTGCAGGTCCCAGTCGTAGATGTCGTGCGGGTTGAGCTGGAAGTACCACTCCATCTTGCCCGTCTTCGCGTTCAGCTTGACGATCGAGTTGGTGTAGAGGTTCGGCCCGGGCCGGCTCTCGCCGTAGGGCTTCTGCGGCGTGCCGGGGAACGGCGCCGGGTTGCCGACCCCGAAGTACATGAACCCCTTGCCGTCGAAGGCCGGCGTGTACCAGAGGCCGCCGCCCGAGTTCGTCTTCGGGTCGCCCCAGAGGCTCTTCGGCACGGTGTCCCAGCTCCACAGTTTCTTGCCGGTTTTGCCGTCCAGCGCCCAGAGGATCCCGACCGCGCCGCCTTCGTAGAGCGAGCCCGCGTTGACCGGCGTGGTGGAGACGTAGACGGTGCCGTCGTTGTAGCCGGGCGCCAGGTTGACGCCCTCCTGGGCGTTGCGGACCAGGGTCGCCGACCACAGCTCTTTGCCGGTCTTCTGGTCGAGCGCGAAGGCTGCCGAGGCGGTCGCCCCGTAGACGCGGCCGTCGGCGACGACGACGCCGTTGGGCCCGAGGGTCGCCTCTTCGTAGCTTTTCGTCCACAGCACCTCGCCGCTCTCCTGGTCGATCGCCTGGACGTTGGAGCCGAGGTCCTGGATGTAGACCACGCCTTTGTCCATCACCGGCGAGGAGGCAAAGGCGCCGAACGAGCCTTCGCCCGCGAACGGGGCGGTCCAGGCGACCTCGAGCTGCTGGACGTTCGTCGTCTTGATCTGGCCGCCGACGTCGCGCGTGTTGGCCAGGTCGGCGTTCGGGTAGCCGCTGCCGGTGAGGCTGGCTTCGCTGCCTCCGTCGTCGTCGCCGCCCCCGCAGGCGGAGAGGAGGAGGGCGCTCAGCGCGACCGCACTCAGCGAGAGGAGGACCCGGACTGCCGCCCGTCCCCGCACCGACACCGTTTTGAGCCTCTCCCACACGGCGAAGCGACCCTATGCCAAAGCTCAGAAGAAGTCAAGCAATCTGCTGTTTCCTCGCCAATGCGGGGAAATCGGGAACGCTGAACGGTTGCAGGACGCGGTTGGAGAGCAGCCCCAGCGCGCCCAGGTTGGCGAAGCCCGGCCCCTGGCTCAGCCCCGCCAGCCCGGGGATCTGCAGGCGCGGCTCCATGCCCTTCAGCTCGAGGTTGCGGCCGATCGGCACTTCGGTGCCGGGCGGGGCGTCCCAGAGCTTGCCGACCCGCTCCTCGATGGTCGCCCGCACCTCGTCGGGGAAGAGCGTCCGCAGCTGCGCCAGCAGGTCGAAGCCGGTGCAGTTGACGACGTAGTCGTGCTCGGACGAGGTAGGGCCTTCGGCCGCCACGTACTCGATCCGCACCCGCTCGCCGCCGCCCGCCGCGCCGACGTCGCCCACCCGGCCTTTGACGAAGCGGACGCGGTCGTCGTAGCCGATCGCCGCCAGGCTGGGCGGGTCGAAGACGCCGCGGTCGCTGTGCTTGACGAAGTCGCGCCGCGTCTGGATGTCGAGCGACTCCCATTCGATCTCGTCGGGGTTCGAGAAGACGCGGTTCTCGAGGAAGCTCTCGCCGCGGCTCATCGGCAGCATCGGCGTGTAGATCGTGTAGCGCGCCTTGGGACGGAAGCCGCGCAGGAACATCACGCAGCTGAGCGCGCTCTCGCCGCCGCCGACCACGGCGACGTCGACGGGCTCCTCGCTCGGCAGCGTCGCGAACTCGCCGCGCTTGCTGTCGCAGTGGAAGACGCGGCCGGCGATCTCCGGCTCGTGGGGGAAGGCGCGGTGGACGCCCGGCCCGGTCAGCACCAGCCCCCCGGCGAGGTAGCGCGCCGAGCCGGCCGTCCCGGCGACGTCGGCGACCCAGCGCCCGCCCGCCTCGTCGAGCGAGACCTCGGTCACGGTCCCCTGGACGTGGTCGATCCCCTCCGTCGCCCGCGAGAGCACCCAGGTCAGGTACTCGCCGTAGTCGCGGTGGCGCACCGAGGGCGCGCCGGCGTCGATCCAGCGCGCGTAGCGCCGCTGGGCGACCATGTAGCGCTGCCAGGTGAAGGCCATCACCTGCTCGTCGATCGCTTCGCCGGCCTCGCCGAACTCGCGCCAGCTCTGGTACGGGAAGCCGATGTCCTTGATCGGCGTCACCGCCAGCGGCTCCTCGCCGGAGGTCATCCCGTTGCGACCCTTCCAGGAGGCGGCGACCTCGGTGCCCTCGACGATCCGCACCGAGATCGGCCCCAGCCCGAGCGTGTTGATCGCGTGGACCTTGGCGGCGATCCCGGCGGCCTTGGCGCCGGCGCCGACTATGAGTAGATCGGTTTCCTCTGCCATTGCTCCTCCACGCGCGCCCGCGGCTCGGCGATCACGCGCGCTCGTTTGTCGGGACTGAAGGAGATCGCGCTGCGCGTCACGTGCTCGGAGCCGCCCTCGACCGGGGACAGCTCGACCTCGCTGAGCACGGTGCGCACGACCCGCTTCATCTCCAGTTCGGCGTAGCTCGCCGCCAGGCAGCGGCGCACCCCGCCGCCGAATGGGATCCAGGTGTAGGTGCCGGGCGGCCTCTCCAGGAAGCGCTCCGGGATGAAGCTGCGCGGGTGGGGATAGACCTTCTCGTCGCGATGGATCAGGTACACGCAGGGTGCCACCGTCGTCCCCGGTGGCAGCACGTAGCCGCCCAGTTCCATCGGCTCGAGCAGCTTGCGCGCGACCACCGGCACCGGCGGGCAGAGCCGCAGCGTCTCCTGGATGACCGCGTCGAGGTACGCGGTGCTCTCGCCGGCGTCGACCTCCTCGCGCAGCCGCGCCAATTTGTCGGGGTGGCGCAGCAGCCGCTCGAACGCCCAGGCCAGCGAGGAGGAGGTCGGGCCGTCGGTGAGCAGGGTCAGCATTTCGTCGCGCAGGTCCTTGTCGCTGAGCGGCGAGCCGTCCTCGTAGCGGGCGTCGATCAGGAGCGAGACGATGTCCTTGGGACCGTCGTCGCCGAGCCGCCGGCGCCGTTCGATCTCGCCCATCACCGCCCGCTCGACCGGCTCCATCGCTTCGCGGAAGCCGCGGCTGCGGGCGATCCAGCCGGCGCCGAGCGCCGCCATCCGGCTCAGGCGCGCCGGCTCGTTGAGCGCTTCGGTCAGCCCGGTCAGCGCCCTGCGGATCGGCTCCAGGTGCGGGCCGTCCTCGAAGCCGAACACGGTGCGCACGATCACCTCCTGCGTGATCGCCTGCATCCGCGGCCAGAGCTCGAACGGCTCGCCGGTCGGCCAGCTCCGGACGGCGTTGCGGCAGACCTCGGCCATCATCGCGACGTCGCCGTCGGCGCGCTCGCGGTGGAAGGGCGGCAGCATCATGCGGCGCCGCTGCATGTGGTCGGGCTCGTTGAGCAGCATCACCGAGCGCGGGCCCAGCACCGGCAGCAGCAGCGGGTTCTGCAGCGCCACCGCCATGCTGGCGGCCGGCGCGGTGAAGACGCGTTTGACGTCGTCGGGGTCGCAGATGAAGACCCAGGTGCCGGAGTGCAGGATCCGCATCGTGAAGATGTCGCCGTAGCGCTCCCGGCAGCGCTGCATCATCGGGAAGGGGCGCTTCGCCCAGCCGATCGCCTGCAGGGCGCTCGGCATCCGCGGGCCGGGCGGCAGCTCGCGCCTGCCCAGGGCGACGCGCCGCGCGTCGCCGGAGCCGTTGGCCTCGGCGCTCATTCGGAGCCCGCCTCCTCGAGCTTGGCCATCAGCTTGTCCTCCTCCCTGCACGTCGCCGCGATCAGGAGGTCGAAGAGGTCGGCGACGAACTCATCCGGCAGGTCGACCTCGGCGCCGCGCGCCAGGTAGCGCGCCCGCACCTCGGCGACCCGGTCGGGCTGCATCATCGGGATGTCCTCGGCGTGCTTGTAGAGGGCGATCTCGCGGCAGACCTCGAAGCGCTCGCCGAGCAGGCGGGCGATCTCGTCGTCGAGCCGGTCGAGCCGGCGGCGGTAGGGCTCGAGGCCGTTCTCGCTCACGCGACGCTCCCCGAGAGCCGGCTCTCCTCGAGCTTGCCGTCGAGCAGGCCGGCGGCGAAGGCGTAGCTGCACGCCGACAGGGTCGAGAGGGCGTAGCCGCCCTCCTGGATCACGCAGACCGGCCGCCCGGCGCCGGCGAGCAGCCGCCCGATCTGGGCGAAGATCGGCGGCGCGAAGTCCCAGCTGCCGTGCGGGTCGCCCCTGACGGTGTCGTAGCCGAGCGAGACGACGATGGTCGCGGAGCTGGCGGCGAGCATCGCCAGCGAGCGCTCGACCGCGTCCAGGTACTCCTCGGCGTCGGGCGAGCCGTCGAACTCGACGACGTGTTCGCGCTCGCTGCTCGGCTTGACCGTCTGCGCCGCGACGTTGGTCACCGGCCAGGCGTGCAGCGAGTGCAGCCGCGCGTCGGGCATCGAGGCGACGATCGCCGCGGTGCCGTTGGGGTAGTGCAGGTCGAGGTCGATGATCCCGACCGGCCCGGCGCCGGCCTCGCAGAGGGCCCAGGTCGCCGCGGCGGCGGTGTTGAGGTAGCAGTAGCCGGCGCACCAGCGCGGCCCGGCGTGGTGGCCGGGCGGCCGGCAGAGCGCGTAGGTGAAGCCGGCGCCGTCGGCCAGCCGCCGCGCCGCCGTGATCGCGGTGCGGATGCCCTCGCGGGCGGCTGCGACGAGCGCCGCGTTGACCGGGATGTCTGGCGGCAGGCCGGGGGCGGCCAGCTCGGGGATGACGACCGGCTCGGCGGAGTCGACCCCCTCCAGCGCCTCCAGGTACTCGGGGTCGTGCAGCTCGCCGAGCGCCCGCTCGACCTCCTCGCCGGCGGCGTCGGCGCGCTCGGAGCGCACCCCGCCGTGGCAGGCGAGCCCGCTGCGGACCTCGTCGATGCGCCGGTGGTCGTCCATGCCGGGCCGCCTGCGGCCGCCTTCGACGATCCAGTGGGCGCCGTCGTCGCGACCGCGCCGCTGCTCGACCAGCAGGAGCTCGCTCATCCCTCGCTCCCGTCCTCGGTCAGCCAGCGCATCCGCGGGCCGAGCGGCTTGAAGCCGTTGGCGAGGTAGAAGGAGCGGGTCGCCTCGATCGCCGCGAAGCTGTCCTGGGGCAGGCCGACCTCGATCCGCGGCAGCCCTTCCTCGCGAGCCAGCGAGTAGAGCGCCTCGAGCAGGGCCTTGCCGACCGCCTGGCTGCGCCACTCCGGGTCGACCCAGAGGTCCTGCAGGGTGCCGTAGCGGCCGGGGACGTGGACCGCGTGCTGCCAGCTCGTCGCGCAGACGCCGACGATGCGGCCCTCGCCGGACTCTGCGACGAGGAGGGCGCCGAGGCGCGGGTCCTCGACCAATTCGCGCGTCGCCGTCTCCAGCTCGCCGCGGTCGGGCCGCGAGCCGCCCAGCTCCTCCAGCAGGCGCTCGATGCCGTCGGCGATCCCGGCGACGTCACCGTCCGTGGCCGCGCGCACGCGCGGCGGCGCCGCCACCTCGGTCATGCCGCTCTCGCGGCCCCGACCGTCGTCGGCTCGAGCTCGACCGACCAGGCGGCCGGGTCGTCGCTGCCGGTCGCCACCCGGGCGATGGCCGCCATCGGCGCCCGCGCCTTGAGCAGGATCTCGTCGAACTCCTCCTCGGGATCGGACTGCATGACGATCGCGCCACCGGCGCCGATCGTCGTCCGCCCCGGTCGCATCACGATCGTCCGGATCACGATGCTGAGGTCCATGTAGCCGTCGGCCCCGAAGTAGCCGATCGCCCCCGAGTAGACGCCGCGCGCCTGGTCCTCGATGTCGTCGATGATCTCCATCGTGCGCTCCTTGGGGGCGCCGGTCATCGAGCCGCCCGGGAAGCAGGCCCGCGCGCACTCGACCGCGCTGCGGTCGCTGGCGAGCGTGCCCTCGACCGTCGAGATCAGCTGGTGGACGGTCGCGTAGTCCTCGACGACCATCAGATGCGGCACGTTGACGCTGCCCACCTCGCAGACCCGCCCGAGGTCGTTGCGCAGCAGGTCGACGATCATCAGGTGCTCGGCGTAGGTCTTTTCGTCGTCGGTGAGGTGCGCTTTCAGCGCCGCGTCCTCGACCGGGTCGGGCGAGCGTTTCGCCGTCCCCTTGATCGGGCGCGCCTGCACGGTGCGGTCGCGGTCGACCGAGAGGAAGCGCTCCGGCGAGGAGCTGACCACGGCCACCTCGCCCAGCTTCAGGTAGGCGGCGAACGGCGCCGGGTTGCTGTGGCGCAGGTGGCGGTATAGCTGCCACGGGTCCGGGGTGGCGTCGGTCTCGATCTGGTCGGTGAGGCAGACCTCGTAGGACTCGCCGGCCGCCATTTCGGCCTGGCAGCGGGCGATGTCGGCGAGGTACTGCTCGCGCCCGCGGCCGACCCGGAAGGAGACGTGGTCGCGGCGCTCATCCGCCGTATCGGAGCTTAACCCCCCTGGGGTGTGGTCGATGTCGGATGCGCCGAAGGGGGGAGGGGGGTCGGCGAGCAGTCCTCGCACGACCCCCTCCGCCTCGTCCAACCATTGCTCGGCCTCCGCCTCTTCGCCTCGGCAGAGCACGACCAGGTGGGTCCGGTGACCCTCATGATCAACAACGACGAGGCGGTTGGCGAGCATCATCACTGCATCGGGGACGTCTGAGCGGTGCACGTTCGGCGAGCCGCAGTCGGCCTTCAGCTCGTAGCCGAGGTAGCCGACGAAGCCGCCGACCAGGCCCGGGGGCAGGTCGAGCGGCGGCTCGATCTCGTGCTTCGCAAGTTCTCTGTCGAGCACCTCGAAGACCGTCCCGCGCTCGGTCGTCGTCGACTCGGCGCGGTGGCTGTAGACGGTCGCGGCCTCGATGTCGTACTCGAGCACGCAGCGGTCGCGGCCGTCGCTGGTGCCGAGGTAGGAGCGCTGGGCGAGCCAGGTGGGGGCGTCGGCGCTGTCGAGCCAGAAGGCGTACTCGCGCTCGCCGAAGAGGCGCTCGAAGACGTGCTCGGTGGACGCTTCGCCCTCGATGGTGCGGGTCAGCAGCCGCACGTCGTTCTCGACCCGGCGCTTCTCCTGGACCTCGCGCACGACCCGTTTCGGCCGCCGCGCCCCGCGCCAGCGGGGGCTCTTGAAGCGCCGCGCCAGCGAGTAGAAGTTGCGGACCAGGGCGGCGCCGTGCTCGGTGGCGATCGACTCGGGGTGGAACTGGACGCCCCACATCGGGCGGCGCCGGTGTTCGATCCCCATCACGATGCCGTCGTCGGTCCAGGCGGTGACGTTGCCGTCCGGCCCCATGTCGGTGATCGCCAGCGAGTGGTAGCGGACGACCGGGAAGCCCTGCGGGATGTCCTCGAAGAGGCCGGTGCCCTGGTGGTGGATCTTGCTGAGCCGGCCGTGCATCGCTTCCGGCGCGCTGCTCACCTTCCCCTTGAGCAGGTGGCCGAGCCCCTGATGGCCGAGGCAGATGCCGAGCACCGGGATCTCGCTGAAGCGGAGGATGTCGTTGCAGACGCAGAAGTCGTGCCAGCGCCGCGGCGTGCCGGGGCCGGGGGAGAGGACGATCGCGTCGAAGTCCCAGCGTTCCAGCGCCCGCCAGGAGACCGCGTCGTTGTCGACGACGATCGGCTCCTCGCCGGCCTCCCCGGCCAGCAGGTGGAAGACGTTGTACGTGTAGGAATCGTGGTTGTCGATCAGCAGGGTCCTCATCTCGCCTCCTCCGCGAGGCCGAGCCCCCGCGCGCTTTCGTCGAGCACCGTGTCTATGACCCGTCCCACGTGCGGGCCCCTGTCCCGATCGAGGTACCAGCGCGCCAGGTGGGACGCGTAGCGCGCCAGCGGGATGACGTTGAGCCGCCGCGACACCAGGTAGAGGTGGCGGCGGTACATCTCCGAGTGGACGACGGCGAAGCGGTAGTCGGGGTCCTGGGCGCGGTCGCCGTTGGCGTCCGGGCCGCTGTCCTGGCGGGTCCGCGCCCGCGCCATGTCCCAGCCGAGGCTCTTGCCGTCCAGCAGGAGCTTCTCCGGTTCGAAGTTGACCTTCTTGGTCGCCGGGTGCAGCAGGAAGTAGCCGAGCGCGATCTGCGCGGCGACGTGTTCGGGCTGCGGGTGGCGGCGCTTGACCTCGGCCAGCTCCGGGTCGCCCTCGACGCGGTCGTCGATCCACTCGACCAGGTGGTCGATCAGGAGCGCGTCTTTCTTCGAGGATTTGATCGCCTGCTGCTCTTTGGCGACCATGCCGTGGAAGATGTCGTGGTAGGGGTGGAAGCCGTTGCCCTCGGGGCCGGCGTGGACGAGCTCAGCCATGAGCTGCCGTCGACATGTCACGTGCGCGTACCACTCCTGGCCGCAGACCTGGAGCGAGGTGAGGTTCTCGCCGTCGAGCCCGGGGGCCGCCATCCAGTAGGCGAGCGCGCGCATGTGCTGGGTGGGGACGCCGTCGGCGCGGACCAGCGGCATCTCCTCCAGCTCCTCGCGGCCGGTCATGTAGACGATCGTGCCGTCGACGCGGCGTTCGAGCGTGCCCTCGTCGAGGCCGAGCTCGGCGAGCTCGTTTACCTCCGGCAGGAAGTCGGACTCGAAGAAGACGCGGTCGAAGGAGATGCCGAGCCGGGCGAGGGTCTTGCGCTGGCCCGAGATCACCCAGGCGCGCGTCTGCGACCACAGCTCGAGCGCCTTCTGGTCGCCGCCGAGCACCCGCAGCAGCAGGTCGTCGGCGCTGTCGTTGTGGACGTTGACCTCGCGGGTCAGCGAGTCGGCGGGATGGTCCTGGCTGAGGCCGCCGAGCGTGCCGCCGTTGCCGCTGCCGGCCTTGACGTAGTCGGCGTAGCAGTAGCCGACGAAGTGGTCGCTCTTCTGGCCGTTGCCGTCCTCGAGGCTGCGGCCGCTGCGCAGGACGCCGGCCATCGCCTCGCCCATGCTGCGGCCGATGTCGCAGATGATCGAGCGGCGCTCGACCTCGCCGCCGCCCTCGGTCAGTGCCGAGCCGAGCGCGTGGCCCAGCGCCAGGTTGCGCAGGTGGCCGATGTGCAGCGCCTTGGTCGAGTTGGCGTCCCAGAAGTTGAGCGCGAAGCGACGGCCGCCGTTGATGTCGGCGTTTGCGCCGGGCTGGTCGCCGCCGTTCTCGAGGTGGGCGCCGCGCTGCTCGATCCAGTCGTCGCTGAGCCGCATCCAGACCGACTTCTCGTCGGAGGCGTCGATCGCGTCGACCCACGGCTCGCCCTCGAGCCGCTCGAGCGCTCCCCGGGACTCGGCGTCGTCGCGCCACTCGGGGACCCTGGGGACGACCAGGACGTCGTACCCCTGGCGGGGCCGGAACGGCGCCCGAAGGGCCCAGAGGCCTTCTTCCCCGCCCCCCGCAGTGTCGTCGAAATAGTCGAAGATATTTGGCATGGTTAAGCGACGGCTCCTCCCGGAGTAACCGATGCACCAGCCGGGGCTCGAACCCGGATCTTCGGCGTACAAGGCCGACCCTTTAGCCGATTAAGATACTGGTGCGCGAGTAGTAGTCGCGTAACTATCGACTATTCAATTTTCGCGGACTATACCAGCGGTCCGTGGCGGATGCTACCCCGGTACGTGAAAAGTCCTGAGCAAACGGTGGCACGCGTGTCAAGCGCAGACAACGCGATGCGGGGCGGTTATTCCGTCGTTTGCGGGGGCTAGGGAGGGATCGGCGAAGCCTCGCGCCCTGCTAGCGGCGCGAGGGCTTCTCTTCGGCCGGCGACTCGAAGGCGGCGAGCGCGATCGTCGTCCGCACGCCCTTGGCCCCGCCGTCGCTGAGCCGTCTCGCGGTGGCGGAGCGAGCGGCGGCGATCCGCGCCGCGGCCTCGTCGAGGATCGCCTGCGTTTCGCGCCGCCCCTGCTCGTCGAGGTCGACCGATACGCAGCTCAGCCGCGTCGCGTCGGTGCCGAGCGTGCCGGCCGCGAGCGCGGCGCGCCCCTGCTCGACGATGTTCCCGAGGATCGCGGAGATCGCCTGGTCGCGGATCGCGTCGGAGAGGGGGAGGCGGGCCGGCTCGGCGTCGAGCGAGGCGACCTCGTACACGCGCTCGGCGATGTCGTCGCCGGCATCGGGGTCGAGCGGACGGATGCACCCGGACCGGTGCAGGACGGTCACGTGGTAGGTCATTTTGCTGAGCGGCTCGCCGGTCGCCTGGGCCAGCTCGCGAGCGCTCGAGGGCTGCTTGCCGATCCGCTCGAGGATTTCCGCGCGCACGGCCTGCGCGAACACTTTCCTCAGATGCGGATCCAACTCAGTTCCCCCTCGTAGACGTCAGGCCTGTCCCGGCGTCAAAGATCCGGCAGGGCCCTCTGTTGTTCAAACTGTTGAACTGGAGAGTTCCCGCAAAATAGGGATTTCCGGGCGGGCGCTGTAACAAGCGGTAAACAAACACGCCGGCCCCCTAGAAGCGCCTCTCTGCCGCCCTCGCTCGTGCTCTTTCGCCAGCTCGCGCCGGGCGTGATTTCATGCGCCGATGCTGACTGTTGCGGTCACCGGCCCGACCGGCGAGATCGGCAAGCCCTTCGTCGCGGCGCTGGAGCGGCTGCCAGAGGTCGAGCGGGTGATCGGGATGGCCCGGCGGCCGTTCGACCCGGCCGCGCACGGCTGGACCAAGGTCGAGTACAGGCAGGGCGACATCCTCGACCGCGAGTCGGTGGAGGCGCTGGTCGAGGGGGCGGACGTCGTCGCCCACCTGGCCTTCGTGATCGTCGCCGGCAGCGGCGCCAGCCGCGAGATCAACCTGAACGGATCGCGCAACGTCTTCGAGGCGACGGCCGCGGCGGGGGCGAAGCGGCTCGTCTACACGTCCTCGGTCGCCGCCTACGGCTTCCACGCGGGCGCGCCCGCGCTGCTCACCGAGGAGGTGCCGGTTCGGGGCACCGACCGTCACCCGTACTCGGCCCACAAGGCGGCGGTCGAGGCGCTGCTCGCCGAGTGCCTGGCGGGCTCCAGCACGGTCGCCTACGTCTTCCGGCCCTGCATCGTCGCCGGGCCCGAGGCCCCGGCGCTGGTCGAGACGGTGCCGCTGCTGGCGATCGAGCGCCGGCTGCCCGGGCTCGTGCGCCGGGTGCCCGGGCTGCGGCCGGTGCTGCCCGACCCCGGCGTCCCCTTTCAGCTCGTGCACCACGACGACGTCGCCTCGGCGCTCTGCGCGGGCGTGCTCGGCGCGGGCGAGCCGGGCCCGTACAACCTGGCCGGGCCGGGCGAGCTGACCGTCGCCGACCTCGCCGCCGAGCTCGGCTGGCACTCGGTGCCGGTTCCGCGGCTGGCGGTCGGCGCGGCGGCAGAGGTGCTCGCCCGGGTGCCGATGCTGCCCGACGAGGCGACCTGGATCGAGGCGGTGCGGCGACCGGTCCTGATGGGCACCTCGCGGGCGCGCGTGACGCTCGGCTGGGAGTCCCGCCACGACGCCCGCGAGACGCTGCGGCAGACCGTGGCCGCGGCGCGAGATCGCTGAGCCGGGCTCGGCGGCGCCCACGGCCGCGACCTAGCCAGGGTTCTCGGCGGGCGACTCGAAGCCCGCCAGGGCCACCGTTGTCGGGATCGCCTCGGCGCCGCTCTTGGCGAGCCGGGCGTTCGACTTCGTCTCGATCTTCTCCAGCTTGTCCAAGGTGGAGGCGAGCAGGCGGGTTATTTCGCGCCAGCCCCGCTCGTCCACCTGGAGCGGCGTCCAGGTGAAGTGGCGGTCCTCGCGGGCGTCGAAGGTTCCCTCTTCGATCGCGCGGCGGCTGCGGTCGACCAGGGTCTGCAGGATCGCGCCGCTGATCCCGCCGCGGACGGACATCGGCAGCAGCTTCCACTCGCCGTCGCCCAGCAGCGGCTTTTTGGTGCACCGGTAGATGTGCTCGAGGGCGCCGCGCCGTTTCACCGTCTCGGCCAGCTCGACGCATTCGTAGGCCTCGAGGACCTTGAAGTGGTAGGCGACGCTGGGGAGCTTGCCGCCGTACTCGCGCACGTAGCCGACCGGGCTGATCCGGCGGTGACTGAGGACGGCCAGGATTTCCACCCGCTGGGTGTTCGCCAGCGCCTTCGCCAGCCGCGGATCGAGGATTTCGGCCCCCTTCTTGACCTTCGTCTTGCGCTTCGCCACTGGTCGCGGTCCTTTCATAGCGATCTAAACGTTTCGGACCAACTTCACTGTAGTGATCGAGAAGGCTTGGTGCAGACAAAACATTTCGCTAGTCTCGACCACTCAGTAACCGGGTAACCATTCGCTCGGCGATGAGCGTCGAGCGGGCTCGATGCGAAGGGGGTGAAGAGCGATGAAGATGACCACCGCACCGTCCGTCGTGCCGACGCTGTCGATCAGCAAGGCCGGTTGAGCCGGTGGTCCGCTCGGCCGCGCGTCGGGCCGGCCGGGCGGGCCGCCTACACTTCGGCGATGGCTTCGGGCCCCGATCGCGACTCCACCTTCACCCTCTACCGGCGCGGGATCGAGCTGCTCGAGGAGGCCGATTTCGAGCAGGCGACCGAGCCGCTCGAGGCGGCTGCCCGGCGGGCGCCGGAGAAGTCGTCGGTCCGCGAGGCGCTCGGCCGCGCCTACTTCCGCTCCGGCCGCTTCGAGGCCGCCGCGACCGAGTTCGAGGCGGTCGTCGACAGCCACCAGGTCAACGACTACGCCCACTTCTGCCTCGGCCGCGCCCTGGCGAAGACCGGCCAGACCGAGCGCGCCCGCCATCACCTGGCGCTCGCCTCGAACCTGCGCCCAGACCGGCGCGACTACCGCTTCTACCGCGAGCAGCTCGGGACTTAGAGGGCCGGGCGGGCCTAGAGCCCGACGCGGGCCTAGAGCCCGACGACGAGCTGGCCGACGTTGCCGGCGCTGAAGTAGGGGCTGAAGGTGTGGACCCTGTCGCGACGCTTGCCGTAGCTGGTGACCCCGTCGATCTGGGTGCCGTTTTCGATCAGCCAGCCGCCGCCGCTGGCGCCCGGCGCCCAGTGGCAGCGGATCGCGATCGTGGGCGGGCCGGGGATGCGGTAGGTGACGCTGTCGTCGCCGACGTAGGGCGAGGCGCAGCCCTGCATCACGGTCGACTTGCCGGGATAGCCAAAGGTCTGGAAGTCCTGGCGGCGGCTGACGTCGGTGGCGATCGTGACGCCGCCGCCGACCGCGTCGGCGACGTTGACGCCTTCGGCGTTGGGCGTGACCAGGATCGCGCCGACGTCGAAGTTGGGGTTGCCGAAGCGGGCCCACTGCCTGGGCGCGAAGACGTCGTTGCGGTGGGCGACGAAGGCGCCGAAGGGCGCGGTGCCGTTGGTGTAGGCGGGGACGAACTCGATGTAGTGCGACCAGACGCTGCCGCCGCGGAAGCCACGCGGGCCCGAGTTGACGCAGTGGCCGGCGGTGAGGACGAGGCGGCGGGTGGGGCTGTTGATCGCGGTCGCCGAGCAGAAACCCTTGGCACGGCCCTGGCGCACGAAGAGGCGGCCGTTGACGGTGAAGGGCGGGGTGGTGGGGGTGGCGACCGGGCCGAAGCTGGCGTGGGCGAAGGGGTCGGGGAGGCGGTCGCGCCCCGCGTCGAGCGGCTGGGCGGCGCGCATCCGGGCCGGCGTCCAGTAGTCGAGGACGCGCCGCGCTTCGCCGGGGGAGGCGGGGGCGGCCGGGCTGAGGCGCCCCGCGGCGGGCGCGCCGGCCGGCACGGCGAGGCTGGCGCTGACGGTCAGGCAGGCGAGGGCCGAGGCGCGCGCCCGGCGCGATCGGGCACTGTGGGCGCGTCGCTTCATCGGGATTGAGGATAAAGCGCGCCGGGCGCGGGGACGCGGAGGGGCGCCGCGTCAGAGCGCTCGGCTGACTTCAGCTGACCAGTGGGATCACGCAGCGGTAGCGGCGGGTGGCGGTGGAGAGGGCTGAGTTCAAGCCACCTGCTGCAGAGACTGTCACCACGCCATAGACGTCCAGGCCAGAAACGTTCGTGATGTCACCCGACCACTCGTCCCCTTCGTGCAGGTTCACCCCAGGCTGTTTCGCGAACGCCGCCAGGGCGAGCGCGTCGGGCAGCGCGCCGCCCTGGGCGGCGCATTCGGCCGCGGCCAGCGGCGCGCTGAGGGCGGCGGGACTCGGCGAGCTCTGCCAGCAGGCGCCGGCGAAGAGCCGGGTGCCCGGCTTGCAGCCGGCGCCGTAGCCGTTGACTTTCTGGGCGTTGACGGCGTTGACCGCGTCGACGGCCGTTTTCGCGTCGCCGGCGCTGTGCGCGAAGTCGGCCTCGCCGGCGTGCGCGGCGCTCGGCACCTGCCCCAGCGTCAGCTCGTCGATGTCGGCGCCGGTCAGCTGCCCGGGGAGGGCGGTCGCGGGCTTCAGGACCCCCGGCTTCAGCCGGTTCGCCGGCACCGAGCCCGGCTTCAGCCGGTTGCCGGGCAGCGACTTGACCCGGATCGTCTTCCCGTTCAGCTTCGCCTGCTTCGCCGCGTAGACCGTTCCGCCCAGCGCCACGAAGAGCGCTACCGCCGCGAGCACCATCGCCGGTGACTGCCGCCAGACCCCGTGCCTCATCTTGCCCTCCATAAACACGTCGATTCCCAGAAGCGGGCGAGAACCTAAGCCGCTTCTCCCTCTCTGCCAAGCCGTCTGGACGGACATCCGGCAAAAAGCCAGATTGCTCAACAATTCATCCTCATAAACCGGCGGGAGGGGACCGTCTTCGGCGTAGCCCACCGCCTCGGATAGACTCGCCGCCACATACGGTCGGTGGTCAAGGGAAGTCCGGTGCGAAACCGGCGCGGTCCCGCCACTGTGACCGGGCCAAGGAAGCCGTGGGCGCGCGATGCGCCAGCCACTGGGAGCGACACCGAGCTCCCGGGAAGGCGCGGCCGACTATCCCGGAAGCCAGGAGACCTGTCCCCGGCCAGCCATGACAACCCTCGAGGAAAGGGTGGCTTAAATGCCAAGACTCGTTCCATTCCGGCTGGCGGCCGCGTGCGCGCTGGCTCTCATCGTTGTTCTCTCCGCGGTTGCGACGGCCGTCGCCAAGGGCCCGCTCGTCGACCTGCGCGTGGTCGGCAAGGGCGGCAAGGTGCTCGCCGAGAAGCAGGCAAGCGCCGGCCCGGTCTCCATAAAGGCCAGTCCGCGGGCCGACTGCTTCGGTCCCGGCACGGGCGGCAGCGGAGAGAACGTGACGGTGAAGGCGCCGACCGCGATGAGCGCGCTGGCCGGCGCCTCGAAGTCCACCGCCGCGCTGCGGCCGCTGCTCGTGACCGACGCCTTCGAGTTCGGCCTCGGCCTCTGCGGAGTCGGCGGCAGCGAAAGCACCAAGGAGCTCTCGTGGCTCTTCAAGGTCAACCACGTCGCTCCCGAACTCGGCGGCGACTCGGTGAAGGTGAAGGCCGGCGACGACGTGCTCTGGGCGCTGGCCCCGTTCCCCTATCCGGACGAGCTCTGGCTGCAGGCTCCCCGCAACGTGCAGCCGGGCAAGCCGTTCGGCGTCAAGGTCTCCGCCTACGACGCGAAGGGCAAGCGCAAGCCGGCGGCGGGCGTGACGGTCAGCGGCGCCAGCGAGCCGACCGACAAGGACGGCGTCGCAACCGTGGTGCTGCAGAAGCCGCGCCGCCTGATCGCCCGCAACGGCGAGGACATTCCCTCCAACCGGGACCCGGTCTGCGTCGGTGGCAAATGCCCCGGGGCGTGATGCGTTGACCCCTGGCCGCGGCATGGCGGTCGCGATCGCGCTGCTCTCAGCGGCGCTCGCGGCCGCCGGCTGCGGGCTCGGGCCCGGGGAGGAGGTCGGCACGGCTTCCCTCCTGGTCACCCGCGACTATGGCCGCGAGGCGGTGCTGCCCGCCACCGCCGAGGAGGTCAGCGAGTCCGACACGGTGATGCGGCTGCTCGACCGCAACGCCGAGATCGAGACCCGCTACAGCGGCGACTTCGTCGAGGCGATCGACGGCATCGCCGCCGGCCGCGACGGGGGCCGGGCCTGGGACTGGCTCTATTACGTCAACGGCGTCGAGGCGACGGTCGGCGCCGCCGACTACGAGCTGCGCGGCGGCGAGGCCGTGTGGTGGGACTACCGCGACTGGTCGGCGGCGCTGCGGGTGCCGGCCGTGGTCGGCTCCTGGCCGCAGCCGTTCCGCGACGGCTACGAAGGCGAGCGGGTCGCGACGGCGCTGGAGTGCTTCGCCGACAGGCCCACCTGCCTCTTCGTGCGCGGCAGGCTGGCGTCGGCCGGTGCCTCGCTCGCCGGGGAGCCGGCGGGGGGAGGGATCCGCGTGCTGGTCGGGCCGTGGAGGCGGCTGCGGCAAGACCCCGCCGCCGCCCAGCTCGAGAAGGGGCCCCAGGCAAGCGGGGTGTTCGCGGAGCTCGTCGATACGCCTCGGGGCCAGGTGCTGATCGCCCTCGACGAAGGTGGCGAGGTGGCGCGTACCTTCGGCGCGGATGCGGGCCTGGTCGCCGCGACGCGGCGTGCCGAGGGCCCCCCGGTTTGGATCGTGACCGGGACCAGCCGGGCCGGCCTGACGGCCGCTTCGCGGCTTCTGACCGGTGCGACGCTGCGCAACCGCTACGCGGTCGCGGTCGAAGGGCGCGGGGAGACGCCGCTGCCGGTGCCACGATGAGGTCGCCCTTCGCCTACACGCCGCGCCCCGGCCCGCTGCAGGCCGCCTCGCCCGGGGCTGCCGTCGCCTACCTCGGGGCGCCGGTCGCGATCTCCTTCATGTACTCGAACCCGGTCGTCCTCGCCGCGGTCGGGGTCGGCGTCTACGTCGCCGGCTCGCTCGCCGGCGCGCGCGGGGCGCTGCGCGTCGCGCTGCGCATGGGCGTCACCCTCGGGCTGCTGATCGTCGCGGTCAACGCGCTGGTCGTCGATCGCGGCGAGACGGTGCTGATGCGGCTGGGGGAGTGGCCCCTGCTCGGCCGGGTCGACGTCACCGCCGAGGCGATCGCCGCGGGGGCGACGATCGGCCTGCGCGCCGCCGTCGCGATGCTCTCCTTCGCCGTCTACTCGGCCTGCGTCGACCCCGACCGGGTGCTGCGGGCGCTACGGCCGCTGGCGGGGCGCTCCGCCCTGACCGCGACCCTGGTCTCGCGCCTGGTGCCCGTCGCCGCCGCCGACGCCGGTCGCCTGCGCGAGGCGGGCAGCCTGCGCGGCCCCGCCGCCGCGCCGCTCGGCCGCGCGGTGCTGGCACGCCGCCTGCTCGCCGGCTCGCTAGACCGCGCCGTCGACGTCGCGGCAACGCTGGAGCTTCGCGGGTATGGACTGACGCCCTCCGAGCCTGGGCGCCTCCGCGGGAGGGATGCGGGCGACTGCGGCTGCGTCGGCTGCCATGACCGCTCGCGCTTCGACCGCCGCTTCTACGCGATCGGGGCGGTCCTGCTCTTCGTCGGCGTCACCGGAAAGCTGCTCGGCGCCGACCAGTTCCAGGCCTACCCGACCGTCGAGGTGGGGGTCTCGGCCGCGACGCTGGTCGTGGCGGCGGCGGCGGTCCTCGCTGGCCTCGGGCCGTGGAGGCGCCGTGGCTGAGACGGCGACCCGCACCGCCCCCGTCCTCTCGATCGAGGGGCTCAGCTATCGCTATGCGGCCATGCGTGCTCCCTTTGAGCGCGATAGGCGCCCAAACGGAGCAAGCGTCCTCAGTGACGTCTCGCTCAGTCTCTCCGCAGGCGAGTTCGCGCTGCTCGCCGGTCGCTCGGGCTCGGGGAAGTCGACGCTGCTTCGGGCCGCCTGCGGCCTCGTCCCGCACTTCCACGGCGGCGAGATCGAAGGCAGGGTCGAGGTCGCGGGAATCGACGCGCTCGCGACCGGCCCCGCCGAGCTGGCGGCGGCCGTCGGCTACGTCGCCCAGGATCCCGAGACGCAGGTCGTCTCGACCACCGTCTCGGCCGAGGTCGGCCTGCCCCTGGAGCTGCGGAACGAAGCGCCAGCTTCGAGAGCCAGAGCGGTCGAGGAGGTCGCGCTCGCGCTCGCCATCCCGCACCTGCTCGACCGCACCGTCGACACGCTCTCGGGAGGCGAGCTCCAGCGCGTCGCCCTCGCCGCCGCGCTCGTCACCCGACCCCAGCTCATCCTCCTCGACGAGCCGACCTCCCAGCTCGACCCGGTCGCCGGCGACGAGCTGATCTGGCTCCTGCGCCGCCTCAACGAGGAGTGGGGAGTGACGATCCTCCTCGCCGAGCACCGGCTCGAGCGCTGTCTCGCCGCCGCCGATCGCGTCATCGCCATGGATTCGGGCGCCATCGCCTTCGACGGCGCCCCCCGTGACTTTCTGGCCTGGGCGCAGGATCACGACACCGCCCTGGAGACCCCAGCCGCCCGCCTCTTTTCCCTCGCCGGGATCGAACCGCTCCCCACCGGCGTTCGCGACGGGCGCCGCACTCTTGCGGCTCTCGGAGAGGGGGAGAGGGGATCCGGACCCCCTCCTCTCTCAACTTTTTGCGAAGACCCGGAGGGGTCGTCCGCGGGCGGGGCCGCGCAAAAAGTACAAGCCGTTCGGAGGGGGTCCGAATCCCCTTCGGCGACGGCGGTCGAACTTCGGGACCTATGGGTGGAGCTTGGGGCGGAAGACGAAAGGCGGGATGTTCTACGGGGCGTCGATCTGGCCGTGCGGCGGGGAGAACGAGTCGCTCTGATGGGACGGAACGGGGCGGGCAAGAGCACGCTGCTGCGGACCGTGGCCGGGTTGGTAGAGCCGGTGCGGGGAAGGGTGGATGTGCCTGGTGGCGTTGCGCTCCTGACTCAGAACCCCAGCGACTACCTGGTGCGCGAGCGGGTGGGGGACGAGCTGCCCGGGGATGCGGGGCTGGCGGCGCTGCGGGTGGTCGGCCTGGAGCATGCGGTCGACCGCGACCCGCGTGACCTCTCCGGCGGCGAGCGGCAGCGGCTGGCGCTGGCGATCGCGCTGGCGGGGCGGATGGAGGGAGAGGAGCTGTCAGGGCTCGTCGCGCTCGACGAGCCGACCCGGGGTATGGACAGGGCGCGCAAGCGGGACCTGGTCGAGCTGGTCGAGCGGCTCGCCGCGCGCGGCGCCGGCGTCGTCGTCGCCACCCACGACGTCGAGTTCGCCGCCGTCTTCGCCGAGCGGGTCGTGCTGCTCGGCGCCGGCGTCCCGATCGCCGACGGAGCGGCCGCCGAGATCCTCTCCGGCGGCTGGTACTTCGCCACCGAGGTGGCGCGCATCCTCGACCTGCCCGGCGTCGTCACGCCCGAGCAGGGCGCCGTCGCGCTCTCCGGGGAGGGCAGCGGCCGATGAGCTGGGAGCTGGCGAGCTTCCTGATCCTCGCCGCCGTCCTCCTCGGCGGCTTCGCCTGGTACGAGCGCAGCCGCCCGACCTCGCAGATCGTCGCCCTCGTCGCCGCCCTTGCCGCCCTCGCCGTCGCCGGCCGGCTCGCGCTCGCCGCCATCCCCAACGTCGTCGCCACCACCGACGTCGTCCTCTTCGCCGGTTACGCGCTCGGGCCGGCGCCGGGGTTCGCCGTCGGCGCCCTCGCCGGCCTGGTCTCCAACTTCTGGCTCGGGCAGGGGCCGTGGACGCCGTGGCAGATGGCCGGCTGGGGGATGTGCGGGATCTTCGGCGCCCTGCTGGCGCTCGCCGTCCGCGACGCCGGGCGCTTCACGCTGGCCGTCGCCTGCGGGCTGGCTGCCGTCGCCTACGGCGCTCTGCTGAACTTCTCCTTGATGGCGACGTACGGAGGCGAGCTTTCGGTGGAGCGGTTCCTGGCGCTGCAGGCGCGAGCGATCCCGTTCGACCTCGCCCACGCGGTCGGCAACGTCGTCCTGGCGCTGGTCGCCGGCCCGGCGATGGTGAGGATGCTGGTCCGCTTCCGGCGGCGCTTCGAGTGGCGCAGGCCCGCACTCGCCTCGGCGCTGGTCGCGACGCTGATCGTCGCCGGCGGCCTGCCGTCCTCGGCGCGGGCGGCCGATACGACCAAAACCGTCGACTGGCTGCTGCGCCACCAGAACGCCGACGGCGGCTGGGGGATGTCGGTGGGCGACGACTCGGGCGTCGAGACGACCGCCTGGGTGATGCTCGGGCTGGAGGCGGCGGGCGGCAATCCGCACGACGTGATGAAGGCAGGCAAGAGCCCGGTCGATTTCCTCCGGGCAAACGTCGAGGACCTGGACAGCGCCGGCGACTACGCGCGCACGATCCTCGCCCTGGAGGGCGCGGGGGCCGACGCGCGCTCCTTCGGCGGGCACGACCTGGTCAGGGCGCTGCTCAACCGCCGCGCCGCCAACGGCTCATACGTGGGCTGGCCCGGCACGACCGCCTTCGCGGCGATGGCGCTGCGCACCGCCGGGGCGACCGGCAGCCTCGAGCACACGGCCGCCTGGCTCGCCAAGGTCCAGAACCCCGACGGTGGCTGGGGCGACCTGCCGCAGCCGCCGAGCACCGCCGACGGGACGGCCGCGGTCCTGCAGGCGGTTCCGCACACCAAGCCGGCCGTCGACGGGCTCGAGTACCTGCGCCGCCACCAGCGCGAGGGCGGCGGCTTCGTCACCGGCGCCAACGGGCCGGTCAACTCGATGTCGACCGCTTGGGCGGTGCAGGGCATGCTCGCGGTCGCCGCCGACCCGGCGACGATCCGCGCCGGCGGCAAGAGCGCGCTCGAGTACCTGGAAGAGCGCCGGGCCAAAGACGGTCACTACGCCTACTCGTCGAGCAGCGACCAGACCCCGGTCTGGGTGACCGGCCAGGTGCTCGCCGCCGTGGCCGGCGAGGCCTTCCCGATCGACACCGTGCCGCCGCGCCTGCGGCCCGCCGAGGACAAGGACAGTTCCAGCGCCTCGCCGGAAGCATCGACGCCACCCTCGTCGAGCGGGGCCGGATCGCTGCCGGGCTTCCCAGAAGTCCCCGAATCCTCCGAAGGAAGCACGGTGCCCCCGGGCGCGTTCGAATCGGCTCCGGAAACGCCTTCGCCAGGCGGCAGCGGCGGCGCGCCCTTCCCCGGCGTTCCCGGCCCGTCCGGCTCCGAGGGCACGGCGCCGGAAGCGACGACGACCGCGCCAGCCGCGCCATCCTTCGAGGCGAGCGAGCCGGACCCGCCGCAGCCCTGGACCCCCGTCGGCATCGGCCTCGGCACCGGCGGCCTCGCGCTCGGCGGCGTCCTCTTCCTCGGCCGGCGCTTCGACTGGTAGCGCCCTCGGGCTAGCGATAGAGACGGCCTTTGACAAAGAAACGGCCCGCAGAGCGGGCCGGATCTGGTGTCGCCTCGAGGGCGACGGCAAGCGTTCGACAAGCCCGCCCAGATTAGCACCGCGCATACCCCTCCGTTAGAAGCGAGGACCGGGTCGTGAAGCGGTAACTACTCCGCAGGCCGCGTGACATTGGCACCTCGACCCGGTCCTCGTCGTCGGGCAGCGGAGGGCGGGGGACTCGAACCCCATTCGGCGGTTAGGCCGAACTCATGCTTGTCGAACACTTGCCGCCACTGACGGCTTCACCCCCCGCTGGCGCTGACCGTAGCGGAGAAAACCGCCATTTCAAGCCACTTTTCACTTAATTCACAGAAGATTTGAGCTTCTGTGGCGGGGACGTAGGACTTGCGCGTCAAACGGCGGCTATGTTCCTTCGCATGGACCTGGAGACGGCGATCCGCACCCGCCGCACCCACAAGGCGTTCGGCCCCGAGCCGCTCGGCCGTGAGCAGATCGAGGAGCTGCTCGAGCTGGCGCGCTGGGCGCCCAACCACAACCTGACCGCGCCCTGGCGCTTCCGGGTCGTCGGCCCGCAGGCCCTGGCGCGGATGAAGGAGGCGGCGGGCCCGGAGGGCGCCGCCAAGCTCGATCGCGCCCCGACCCTGATCGTCGTCTCCTGCGCCCTATGTGGCGAGGAGGTCGCCGACGAGGAGGACCTGCACGCGACCGCGGTCGCCTCGTACATCGTCCTGCTCGCCGCCCACGGCCGCGGCTACGCCGGCTACTGGCGGACGCCGAAGCTGCTGCGCGGCGAGGAGGGGAGGGCGGCGGTCGGCCTGCCGCCCGAGGAGCGCTTCGTCGGCCTCCTGCACCTCGGCCGGCCGCGCCAGGAAAAGCAGCCGCCGCCCCGCCCGCCCGTCGAGCAAACGACCGTCTTCCTCGCCTGATGCTCTCGCGCGCCGTGGCCACCGAGGCGATCGCCGGCCAGCGCTTCGAGGTCGTCGTGATCGGCGGCGGCATCACCGGCGCCGGCGTCGCCCTCGACGCCGCCTCGCGCGGCTACTCGGTGGCGCTGCTGGAGCGCGACGACTACGCCTCGGGCACCTCCAGCCGCTCGTCGAAGATGGTTCACGGCGGCCTCCGCTACCTGCAGAACTTCGACCTCGGCCTGGTCCGCGAGGCCCTGCTCGAGCGGCAGCTGATGGTGCGCCTGGCGCCGCACCTCGTCTACCCGACGCCGTTCCTCGTCCCCTACTTCGGCGAGGAGCGGCGCGACCGCCGCATCGGGGTCGGGCTGAACATGTACGACGTGATGGCGACGACGCGGGTGGGGCGCAGCCGGCGTGAGATGCGCGCTTCCCGCGACGGCGAGGAGGATTACGACTGGTCGCCCGACCGCCACCGCACGATCGACCGCGACGAGCTGCTCGACCTGGTGCCCTCGCTGGAACCACGCGACCCCGCCGCCGCCTACCTCTTCTACGACTGCCAGACCGACGACGTTCGGCTCGTGCTGACCATCCTCGGCGAGGCGCACCGCTTCGGCGCGGTCAGCCTCAACGGCGCGGAGGTGACGGAGCTGCTGACCGACGGGCGCGGCCAGGCGCGCGGGGTCGCCTTCGTCGAGGAAGGGTCGGGCGAGCGGTTTGAGGTCGAGGCCGACCACGTCGTCAACGCGACCGGCGTCTGGGCGGACCGGATCCGCGCCGAGGTGGTCGAGGAGGAGGACGTGCCGCGGATCGCGCCGAGCCGGGGGACCCACCTGCTGATCGACCGCGAGGCCCTCTCGACCGGCAGCGCCGCCTGCGTCGTGCCGGCGGGGGAGGGGCGCTCGATCTTCGCCCTGCCCTGGTACGGGCGGACGCTGGTCGGCACCACCGACAACGACTTCGACGGCGACATCGACAACCCGCGTCCCGGCGAGGAGGACGTCGAGTACCTGCTCAGCGCGGTCAACGACTTCTGGGGGACGTCGCTGGGGCCGTCGGACCTGGTCGGCGCCTACGCCGGGGTGCGGCCGCTGATATCGACCGGCGACCCGAAGAAGTCGGTCGACATCTCGCGCAAAGCCGAGCTCTACGAGACCTCCTCGGGGATGCTGACGATCACCGGCGGCAAGCTGACGACCTGGCGTCGGATGGCGAAGCAGACCGTCGACCGCCTGGTCGAGCGCGGTGGTCGCGAGGCGCCCTGTCACACCGCCGAGATCCCGCTCGGGATGGAGGCGCGGCGCGAGGACCTGGAGGGGCCGGAGGGGGTGGGCGACGAGTCGATCGCGCAGCTGGCCTTCCGCTACGGGCACGCGACCAGGGCCGTGCTCGACCTGGCCTGGAAGGACGCGAAGATGGCGCGGCCGGTCGTCGACGGCCGTCCCGACCTGCTCGCCGAGGCAGCGATCGCGGCCCGGCTCGAGCAGGCGCGCGGCGTCGCCGACGTGCTGCTGAGGCGCACCCGGCTGGGGATCCTGGCGGCGCCGCAACTGCGCGACGCGGGCGCGGTGCGGCCGGTCGCCGAGGCGATGGGGAGGGAGCTGGGCTGGTCGCGGCGGCGCGTCAAGCGCGAGGCGGAGGCCTGGCCGGCGGCGGCGGCCGAGGCGGGGGTCGATCCCGCCCTCGCGGCGGCCGCGCCCATCTCCTCCCGGCGGTAGGCTGGGCCCATGAGACTTTTCATCGATACCGGCAACGTCGCCGAGGTCGAGGAGATCGCCGCCTGGGGCGTCCTCGCCGGCGCCACCACGAATCCGTCGCTGCTCGCCAAGGCCGAGGGCGACCCGGGGGAGAGCATCCAGCGGATCTGCGAGCTGGTCAACGGGCCGACCTCCGCCGAGGTCGTCTCCGAGGACGTGCAGGGGATGCTCGACGAGGGCCGTGCCCTGCGCGAGCTGCACGAGCACATCGTCGTCAAGGTGCCCTTCAACGAGCACGGGCTCGAGGTGACGAGCACGCTGACCGGGGAAGGGATCCCGGTCAACATGACGCTCGTCTTCTCGCCGACTCAGGCGCTGATGTCGGCCGCGGCCGGCGCCAGCTACGTCTCCTGCTTCATGGGCCGGCTCGACGACATCTCGGTCGACTCGACCACGGTGGTCGAAGAGATCGCCGACTCGCTGCGGGCGGGTGGGATGACCTCCGAGATCATCGCCGCCTCGATCCGCCACCCCGAGCACGTCGTCACGGCGGCCCGGCTTGGCTGCGAGATCGCGACGATCCCGGCAAAGGTGCTGCGCCAGATGCTCGACCACCCGCTGACGACCAGCGGCTCGGAGAAGTTCCGCTCCGACTGGGAGGGGCGGCCCGAGTTCGGCGAATGGCTGCGGGGCCTGACGCAGAAGCGCCTCGCCGCCGCCAGTTGAAATAGCCTGCCGCTCCGATGACGAAGGCCGAACTGGAGTCCAAGCACCTGGGCGAGCTGCACTCGCTGGCCGCCGAGGCGGGCATCGAGCGCTACCGCATGCTGCCTCGGGACGAGCTGATCGAGCGCCTGGCGGACGGCAATGGCGTGGCGGCCGAGCCGAGGCCGAGCCGTGGGGAGGGGCGCCCCCGGGAGGCGCGCCCCGAGCGGGGAGGCGAGCGCTCGGCGGGCGAGCGGCCCAAACGGCAGCGACGCCGGCGCAAACCGCGAGGCGAGCGCGAGGGCGATGATGGCGGCGCGGGGCGCGATCCGGAGCGCGGCGCGGGGCGGGACCCGGAGCGCGCGGGTCGCGGGGCAGAGCGCGATCGGGAGCCCCGCGAGGAGCAGGAGCCCCGGCCGAAGCCCGAGCCCTCGACCGCGCCGGCGACGACTCCGCGCGCCACGACGCCCCCTCCGGCCGTCGGCCGCCCGAAACGCAAACGGCGTCGCCGCTGGGGCCGGCGCGGCGGTTCCAAGGGCGTGCGCGTCAATGACCTTCTGCTGCCGGCGGCGCCGGGCCGACAGGCGATCGTCTACGCCGAGAGCCGCGAGGCCTGCACCGCGCTCCTGCGCGGCCTGGCCGCCGAGCTTGCCGGTGGCGACGGCGCCGACCCGATCGCATTGCTCGTCGACCCCAGCCCCGAGGAGCTGGCGGACTGGAGGCGCGAGGCGCCCAAGGCGGAGATCGTCGCCGCCGGCCAGGCGCGCCACGCCGACGATGCCGTCGCCCAGGCGGCCCGCCGGGCCGGTGACGGGGAGGACGTGATCGTCCTGATCGACTCGCTCACCCGCTTCGCCGAGGCCTACGGAGACGGCGAGGAGGCCAAGCGCCTCTTCGACGCCGGCCGCGAGGCGGCCGGCGCGGGCACCCTGACCGTGGTCGCCGCGGTCGAGCGGGCCGAATAAGGCCACCGGAACTCCGAATTCTCGCCACGACGGGCGATTGAAGGCCCAAGTGCGCCGAATTTGGTAGTGCGCCATTTGGCGAACGCGCCAAACCCTCACACGCCGTCGTTTGCGGGGAAAACGCCGGAAAGCGCCGAGGCTGCTTTCAGGGCAATTCTCAAAAATATTCTGAATTTCTTGACTTAAGACATCGGACCCCGTATGTCTCTACCTGTCCCATCCACGGGACCGGGAGCCGCAACCGGGGAGGAAGCGGCGCCCCTATCTGAATAGAAAGGAACCACATGAGCATCAAGCTCAAGGTCCTCGGTCTGGGCCTCCTCGCCGTCATGGCGACGAGTGCCTTTTCCGTCATGAATGCCGGCGCAGTCGTCGGCGGTCATTTCATACACAAAGGAGCAGGGGGTAAAGCAGTAATCACAGGGCATGAGGCCAAAGGCACTTCACACCAACTGAAATTCTACCACCTCAAAACCAACAGTCATGAAACAGATCCTGAAGCCCTGCCCATCGAATGCGAAACAGCCAAGTATGAAGGAACAGTAACGACGGAAACAGTCACGTCGATTCAAATGTACCCCACATACACCAAATGCAACACAGAAGGCGGGGTCCCCGGCTCGGTAACGGTCACGCCGAATGGATGCTCTTACACATTCTTTAGCCAGGGCGCCAACAAACATGGGACAGCCCAAGTCGACTGCGCGGCCGGAAAAGCGATCGTCATCAACCATCCGAATTGTGAAATTACAATTCCCGCACAGACGACGATGACCGAAGGACTCACCTACACAGCAACGGTAGAAGGCCAAAACTCGATCACAGCGGACGTAACAGTTAACACAATCACTGGCCAGTATCACGGCGGTATTTGTATTTTCCTCGGCACAACCCAAAAATTTGAGATGAAGGGCTCGGTCACAGTCAAGGGATACGAGCACCTAGGCGGCAAAGCCTCGGAACACAACATCGTAGAGGGCGCGCAAGTCTCAATCTCTCAAACATAGCCACTGACACGAAGCATTGACATGCATCACGGGGACCGGCCTTGGCCGGTCCCCGTTTGACGAAATGAGACTGTCTATGGTATTCTGGATACTCGAAAAGTACCTAAATAAGGCCCACGCTTATTCGAAGCGCGTGCCTCTGACCCAAGGGACCAGATGAGCGCTAGGCGGAGGGGAGTGCGGCTGGCCGCTTTGATTGCTGTGATGAGTGGGGTCTTGCAGGCAGGACCGATGGCCTCGGCGAGGGCGGAGGCGCCCGACTTCTTGCTGCGCATGCCGGCGACCAAGACCGCTGCGGGGGAGGGGGCGGGCGAACTCAGCTTTCCGGTAACCGGCGTCGCGGGGGATCCGAACACTGGACACGTCTTCATCGCGGAGATGGGCAACAACCGGCTCTCTGAGTACACCGCCTGGGGGCTCTTCGTCAAGGCTTGGGGCTGGGGGGTTGCGGACGGGGCTTCCGAACTCCAGAGCTGCGGGCCCGTCGAACCCCAGGAAGCCCCGGATCCCACTCTCTGCCGGAGCGGCAGCGCAGGCGACGCACCGGGCCAGGTCTGGTTTCCGCTCGATGTGGCCGTGGACTCGAGCGGCAACGTCTACGTCCAGGAGTGGCTCAACGCACGGGTGCAGAAGTTCAGCCCGGCGGGCGATTTCCTCTTGATGTTCGGCGACGGGGTCAACCAGGGTCCGATCCATCCGGGGGATGTCTGCACCGCGAACCACATCGGAGAAGGCGACACCTGCGGAGCGGGCACCGAAGGCGACGGTCCCGCACAGCTCGATGCGATCGGCACCGACCACCTCGCCTACAGCCCCGCCGACGGGGGAGCGATTTTGGTCGGCGACAAAGGCGGCATCGAAGTCTTCGACCTCGACGGCACCTATCGCGAGCGGATCGCCTTCGAAGGGCCGCTCTCGTCCTTTGCCGGCGAATCGGTGACCGGCCTGGACGTCGACAAAGACGGCAACGTCTACTTCACGCTCTCAGACCTTCCCGACGTCTACAAACTGAGCCCAGCCGGAGTTCCGCTGGCCCCGGGCTTGCAGGGCGCATCGAGCTTCAAAGTCGCCGATCCGCTCAGCGTCGCGGTCGACCAGCAGGGCAACGTCTACAGCGCCGAGTTCAAAGTCGGTGTCGGCAGGTACGTCCTGGGCTACGAGGCCGATGCGACCCCGATCGCCGGGATGAGGCCGGGCGACGAATTCGCGAAAGGGACCGACCTGAGGGCCCTCGCGGCCAACCAATGCGACGGCAGCGACGGGCCCAACCTCTACGCGGCCCGCAGCAGCGCTGGCGGCACTTCCTTAAGCTTCGTCGACGCCTACGGTCCAGGGCCGATCGGGTGCGAGGCGCCGCCGGTAAGGCCGCCGGAGGTCGTCGAGCAGTTCGCGAGCTCGGTCGGGATTGAGGAGGCGACGGTCAAGGCTCGTATCAACCCGCTGTTCTGGCCGGACGCGACCTACTACGTCGAATACGGGACGGGCAGATGCTCTGAGGGAGGCTGTCCTACGAAAGTGCCGCTCTCGCCCGCCCCCCTGACGGATAAGTCGATTAACCGAGCCCTGACCACGGCGAGAATGGTGCTGGAGGGCCTTGAGCCGCAGACCACCTACCACTTCCGCTTCGTCGCGCAAAGCTCGGGCGGCGGCCCGGTCTTCGGGATCGACCCCGACGGCAAAGAGGGGTCAATGAAAGCGAGCTTCGCAGAAGGGCTGGAAGCAACCTTCCGGACGTTCCGGGCTCCCGGCAAAGCGCCGAGCTGCGCCAACGACGCGGTGCGGACCGGCCCCTCGGCGCAACTGCCCGACTGTCGCGCCTACGAGATGGTCTCGCCGCTCGACAAAGGCGGGGGGGACGTGGCACAGTGGGAGGCGAGGAACGGCCTTCCACCGGCTGCCTTCGAAACCCACCAGAGCGCCGTCGGCGGGCGGCGCTTCACCTATACCTCCTTCCTCGCTTTCGGCGACGCGGAGTCGGCGCCGTTTGCATCCCAGCACCTAGCCGAGCGAACGCCGGACGGCTGGAGCAGCGAGCCAATCTCACCGCCGCGCAGCGAATCGCCGGTAGCCGTGACCGCTAGCTTCAGCAATGAGTTCCAGGGATTCACGGAGGACCTCTGCAGGGCGTGGGCGCGCACGTACTCGGTTCTATCGCTGGCGCTCGGCGCGATTGAGGGATACCCGAATCTCTATCGGCGCGAGAACTGCCCCGGTTCGCCGAGCTACCAGGCGATCACGGTCGAGCCCCCGCTGAACCTCTCGCCCAGCCAGTACACCGATTTACGCACGATGGGTTTCTCGCGGGACGGCAGCCACATGATCTTCGCGACCGGCGGGCGGCTGGAGGGCACCGGTGCGCCGAACGTGGAAGCGGGAGGCAAGATGCTCTATGAGCACAGCGGCGACGAGCTGCGCTTCGTCTGCTATTTGCCAAGCGGCAAAGCGAGCACCCAGCCCTGCTCGGCGGGTACCCTGGCGGAGGCAGGTCAGGATCTCTCGAGTGTACGCAATGCGATCTCAGCCGACGGCTCGCGGATCTTCTGGACCGCCTACACGGTCAGCTCTTCGGCCGACGAGCGTAAGCCCGGCCGGATCTTCGTGCGGATCGACGGCAAAGAAACCCGCCCCGTCTCGCCCACGAAAGCAAATGACCCTGCCTTCTTCTGGACGGCGTCGAGCGATGGGTCGAAGGCGATCTTCTCGTTCACCTCGGGGCCGTTCGAGGACCAGCTCTACGAGGTGGACGTGGACACCGAAACGCCGACCCTGATCGCGAAAGGGGTCGAGGGTCCGATGGGGGCAAGCGACGACGCTTCTCGCATCTACTTCGCCTCAACCGAAGACCTCGACGAGGGGGGGTCGGCGACGTTCGGCGAGCACAACCTTTACCTCTACGAGGGTGACTCCGAAGGAGGACAGGGTGAGCTCACCTTCATCATGGAGTTGGGCGGCAAAGATGTGACTGCGGTGCCGATCGTCAACGGTCCCGCGACGAGGCCGGTCGACTTCATGCCGGCAAAGCGGGCGGCGAGGGTCAGCCCCGACGGCCTGCACGCGACCTTCATGTCGCTCGCCAGCCCGACGCCGACCGGATACGACAATCGCGACGCGGGGAGCAGCAAGCCAGTCGCCGAGGTCTACCTCTACGACGCGGCGGAGAAGAAGTTGCGCTGCGTCTCCTGCAACCCGACCGGGGCGCGGCCGAGCGGTGAAGACCTCGAACCGCGAGACGCTTCGGGCGCCTTTTGGGTCGCCGCCCGCATCCAAGGCTGGGAACAACGTAACCACGCCCCGCGCGTCCTCTCCGACGACGGCACCCGCGTCTTCTTCGAAAGCGCCGAGGCCCTGGTCCCCCACGACAGCAACGGCACCTGGGACGTCTACCAGTGGGAGGAGGAGGGCAAAGGCAGCTGCTCAGCGGCCTCTGAGACCTTCACGGAGACCTCGGGCGGCTGCGTGGACCTGATCTCGGCGGGCACCAGCCCCGCCAAGTCGACCTTCTTGGATGCCGACCCCTCCGGGGACAACGTCTTCTTCTCCACTCAGTCGAGCCTGGTCGGCCCCGACTACGGCCTGAACGACGTCTACGTCGCCCGCGTCGGCGGCGGCTTCCCCGAAGCCGTGATCAGGGCCCCGTGCGCGGGGGAAGCCTGCCAGAGCCCGCCGCCCCCGCCGCCCGAGGTCACGCCCTCGACTCGCACCTCGGCAGGGCCCGGCAACGTCGCCCGGCGCAAGCGCTGCCCGAAGGGCAAGCGCCGGGTCAAGCGCGCCGGCAAGGTCAGGTGCGTGAAGCGCAAGGGGGCCAAAGCCCATAAAACCCGGAGGACGGAGCGATGAGGCGCTTGGCGCTCTCCCTCCTCCTGTCGGTCGCGGCAGCAGTGCTCCTCGCCCCCTCCGCCCACGCCGCCTTCGGCTTCTCAGAGATCTCGGTCTCCTTCACCGAAAGGGACGGCTCAGAGGCCCGCCAGGCGGGCTCTCACCCCTACGCGATGCGGACCACCTTCCGCGTCAACACCAGGCTCCACCCGACCAAAAAAGACCTCGAAGGCAACCCGATCCCCGTCGTCGACGGAGCGCTCAGGGACCTCGACGTCACCCTCCCGGCGGGCTTCGTCGGCAACCCCACCGCGGTCCCCTACTGCGAGACCGTCGAGTTCCTCGCCTCAGACATAAACGGCCACCC
>Ga0157298_10000009_pt1 | contig 104905 bp, 86 predicted proteins | sample NitcycUS043104R2_FD_108394 | JGI IMG/M metagenome (GOLD analysis project Ga0157298, IMG submission 108394) | Soil microbial communities from Arlington Agricultural Research Station in Wisconsin, USA - Nitrogen cycling UWRJ-S043-104R-2 | ecosystem: Environmental > Terrestrial > Soil >...
GCGGGGCAAGGACGCAGGGAGGCCGAATAGCAGCGCTATTCGGCCGACCGAGGACGCCGCACCGCGCAGTGTGTCCGCCGCCGCCAGACGTGCGCGGGGGTTTCGCCAATCCCTCCTAGGGCGACGGCCCGTCGGCGCACCGCTCTAGAGTGCGCCGCCGTGGGGACCGACGGGGAGAAGCGCCTCGCCGCTGAGGCCGCGGCGGAGCTGGTCGAGGACGGGATGACGGTCGGCCTCGGCACCGGCTCGACGGTCGCCGAGCTGCTGCCGGCGATCGCGCGGCGCGGCCTGAGCGGCATCCGCTGCGTCGCCACCTCGGTCGCGACCGAGGAGCAGGCGCGCGAGCTCGGCATCCCGGTCGAGGAGTTCAGCGAGCTCGGCCGGCTCGACATCGCGATCGACGGCACCGACCAGGTGACTCCCGACGGCTGGCTGGTCAAGGGCGGCGGCGGCGCCCACCTGCGCGAGAAGATCGTCGCCGCGGCGGCCGAGCGCTTCGTCGTGATCGCCGACTCGACCAAGCCGGTCGAGTCGCTCAGCGCGCCGATCCCGCTCGAGCTGTGCGCCTTCGGCCTGCGCTCGACGCTCGCCCGGCTCGGCGGAGACGTGACGCTGCGCGACGCGCCCCCCAGCCCCGACGAAGGCGTCATCGCCGACTACCACGGCGCGGTCGCCGACCCGGCTGCCCTCGCCGCCTGGCTCGACGCCGACCCCGGCGTCGCCGCCCACGGCCTCTTCCCGCCCGAGCTGGTCAGCGAGGTGCTGGTGGCCGAGGGCAGCTCGGTGCGACGCGCAGCGCCGAGCCGCTAGCGCCCGCCGCCCGCATCAGCGCTCGCCCAGGACCGGCTGTCGGGAACCGCATCGAGGATGGCGCCGAGGCGCGCGCAAGCTGGGTCGTCCTCGCCAACCAGGTCGGCGATCGTCGAAATTGCCTCTTCGATGTCCTCCGGCGTCGCAATCGCGATTGCCTCGAGGTCGGCCCAGTCCTTGGTGCGATCGAAGAAGGCCTTGAAGATCGCCAAAGACGCGCAGTCGAGCATCGGAACGTCTCGCCCTCCAAGCGGCACCCAAACCACCGAGGCGGCAACCGACTGGTGCAGGGGAAGGTTGTTGAGGAAGACGTCGACGGGGACGCCGTCCCACTTGAGCCGCGCCTGGCCGTCGCGCTTGATCTTCTGGATCTCCTTTTTGGGCGCTTTGACGCCACGCGGCAGGGCAGCGACGACGGCCTCGGCCTCGGCAGCGTCCACGAAGATGTTGACGTCCAGGTCGCGAGTTCCCCGCGGCTCCTCCACGCAGTAGGCGAGCGCGAGCGCTCCTCCAAATGCGTGGGGTATCGCGGCGTCGGTCAGCGAATCGTGGATCGCATGCAGCTTGTCGACCAGCTCGCTCATCGAGTCGCGGCCGCCGTCAGCCGCTTGGCGAGGTTGGGATAGCTCAGATCCGGCTTGGGCCGATATGGAAGGGCCTCGGCAAGCTCCAAGACCTGCATGAGGATCTTGCTCGCCCGCTCCGGGTCGACGGGGGCCTCGCGCCGAACCGGCTCGAGCCTGAAGCCAGCCGCGGCGGCGATCCTGGCGAGGGTGTCGGCGCCGGGCTCGCGCCGCCCGTGCAGGTAGACGTTCAGGACCGATCGAGGCAAACCCGCCCGGCGCGCCAACTCCGCCTGACTGAGTCCACTGCGAGCCTGGATGTCCGCTATCAGTGCCGCCCCGGGCTTGTCCCTGGTTGCCATGGGAGGATGTTAGCTGATCAGCAAACGTAATCAGGGAACGCCGGCTGCCGTCTCGTCCGCGACGACCGTCATCGCCTCGTTCTCGACCCGGCCGGCGGGGATCGAGCGGTCGGCGGCGAGCAGCTTGGCGAGCGGGTCGCGGACCTTCTCGCCGAGCGTCAGCCAGAGGACCTTTCGCGCGGCAGCGAGCTCGGGGTAGGTCAGCGTCATCCGGCGGTGCCCTTCGTACTCGCCGCCGGTCACCGCGACGCGGCGGTCGTCCACGTCGAGCACCGGGTCGCCCGGCACGAGCGAGGCGGTGTGGCCGTCGGGGCCGAGACCGAGGTGGACGAGGTCGAGCCGCTCGGGCAGCTGCGCTTCGTACTCGGCGGCGGCGGCGTCGAGGTCCCTGCTTGTGACGGGCATCGGCTTGAGGCCGGACTGGTGCGAGAGGGCGAGCATCTGGATCAGGTGCGTGAGGTTGCGCGCCTCGTCGCCGGGCGGCGCGACGCGCTCGTCGACCTGGAAGATCCGCGTCCGCTCCCAGGGCATCTCGGCGATGTCGCCGAGCAGGGCGACCATGCGCCAGGGGCTCCTGCCGCCGCTCAGCGCCAGCGTGAACTCGCCCCGCGCCGCGACCGCCTCCTGCCCGGCGGCGGCGATCAGCTCCGCCGCGCGCCGCGAGGCGGCGTCGGCATCCGGGAAGACCTCGGTCTCGATCGCCATCCGGAAGCCCGCCGCGCCTAGCGCGGCTTCTCCTGGTGACCGCCGAACTGCTTGCGCATCGCCGAGAGCACCCTGTTGGAGAAGTCGTCGAGGTCGCGCGAGGCGAAGCGCTCGTAGAGGGCGGCGGTGAGGACAGGGGCCGGCACGCCCTCGTCGATCGCCGCGATCGAGGTCCAGCGACCCTCGCCGGAGTCGGAGACGCGCCCCTCGAAATCCTCCAGGCCGGGCGATTCGCGCAGCGCCGCCGCGGTCAGGTCGAGCAGCCAGGAGCCGACCACGCTGCCGCGCCGCCACACCTCGGCCACCTCGGCGACGTCGATGTCATAGCGGTAGTACTCGGGGCGGTCGAGCGGCGCGGTCTCGGCATCGGCCTCGCGCTCGGCCCTCCCGGCGTCGGCGTTGTGGAGGATGTTGAGGCCCTCCGCGTAAGCCGCCATCAACCCGTACTCGATGCCGTTGTGGACCATCTTCACGAAGTGGCCGGCGCCGCTGGGGCCGCAGTGCAGGTAGCCGCGCTCGGCCGGCGACGGCTCGCCCTCCCGGCCAGGGGTCCGGTCGGCCGCCTCCACGCCGGGCGCCAGCGAGGCGAAGACCGGCTCCAGCCGCGCGACCGCCTCGTCGGGGCCGCCGATCATCAGGCAGTAGCCGCGCTCCAGGCCGAAGACGCCACCGCTGGTCCCGCAATCGATCAGGTCGATCCCGCGCTCGCGCAGCCTCTCGGCACGGTGGATGTCGTCTCGGTAGTAGGAGTTGCCGCCGTCGACGATCGCGTCGCCCGGCTCCAGCGCCGCCGCCAGGCCGTCGATCGTGCGGCCGGTGACCTCCCCGGCCGGGACCATCACCCAGACGCCGCGCGGCGCGCTCAGCTTCGACGCCAGCTCCTCGAGCGAGGCGGCCGCCTCGGCGCCCTCGGCCGTGAGCGCCGCGACCGCATCGGCGTTCACGTCGTAGGCGACGACGCGATGGCCGTCGCGCATCAGGCGGCGCGCCATGTTGGCGCCCATGCGCCCCAGTCCGACCAGTCCCAGCTCCATCAGTTGAACAATCCTATGCGCGCCCTCGCCGACTGCGATTTCAACCACACTGGAGTGTGGTCAAGTCCACAGTCGCCGCTCGGATAGCCTGGCCGGGATGGTCGCGAGCGCGAGATCCGCGAACGGAGCCGCCCGCGCCGACGTGCTGGCCATCTTCGGCCTGACCGGCGACCTGGCGCGCAAAATGACCTTCGGCGCGCTCTACCGGCTCGAGGCGCGGGAAATGCTCGACTGCCCGATCGTCGGCGTCGCGATCGACGAGTGGGACGACGAGACGCTGCGCCGCCATGCCCGCGAAGCGATCTCGACCACCGTCGGCGGCCCCGACGAGGACGTCTTCGCGCGGCTCGCCGCCCGCCTCTCCTACGTCCAGGGCGACTACTCCGACCCGGCCACCTACCGGCGCGTCCACGAGGCGATCGGCGAGGCCGAGCGACCGGCCTTCTACCTCGAGGTCCCCCCCTCGCTCTTCGCCACCGTCGTGCGCGGGCTCGACGACGCCGGCCTCGTCGCCAACGCCCGTGTCGTGATCGAGAAGCCCTTCGGACACGACCTCGAGTCGGCGCGCGAGCTCAACTCCGAGCTGCGCAGCGTCCTGCGCGAGGAGCAGATCCTGAGGATCGACCACTTCCTCGGCAAGGAGCCGGTGATGGACATCTCCTACCTGCGCTTCGCCAACTCGCTGCTGGAGCCGGTCTGGAACCGCGAGCAGGTCGCCTACGTGCAGATGACGATGGCCGAGGACTTCGGGGTCGAGGACCGGGGCCGCTTCTACGACGCGGTCGGGGCGCTGCGCGACGTCGTCCAGAACCACATCCTCCAGGTGCTGGCGCTGGTCGCGATGGAGCCGCCCGCCGGCAACCATCCCGACTCGGTGCGCGACAAGAAGCTGGAGCTGTTCAAGGCGATCCGCCCGGCCGACCCCGATCGCTACGTGCGCGGCCAGTACGAGGGCTACCGGGACGTCGAGAACGTCGCCGCCGACTCGACCACCGAGACCTACGTGGCGCTGGAGCTGGCGATCGACAACTGGCGCTGGAGCGGCGTCCCGTTCTTCGTGCGCGCCGGCAAGGAGATGCCGGTCAAGGCGACCGAGGTCAGCGTCGTCTTCAAGCGGCCGCCGCCGCTGGGGATCGGCAACGGGCCGCGCCCCGGCCAGAACGAGATGACGATCCGGATCGACCCGCAGCCAGGCGCCCGCCTGCGGCTGCTCGCCAAGAGGGCCGGCGAGGAGGCCTTCGAGCCGGCCGACCTGGAGGTCCTGTTCGAAAAGGAGCCGGGCGAAGAGCCCGAGCCCTACGAGCGCCTGCTGGCCGACGCGCTCGCGGGCGACGCGCAGCTGTTCACCCGCGAGGAATCGATCGAGGAGACCTGGCGCGTCGTGCAGCCGCTGCTCGACGACCCCGGCCCGGTCCACACCTACGAGCGCGGCTCGTGGGGACCGAAAGAGGCGGAGAAGCTCACCCGCGGGCTCTGCCAGTGGTACCAGCCCTGGCTGCCGGCTACCGGCGCGACCCCCTCGTAGTCAAGCCCTGCAGGACGACCTCGATCGGCGAGCGGTGCTTGCCGTTGGACTCTTCGCGCGCGGTCTGGAGCTCGGCGGCGAGCCTTCCCATCTGGGCGCCCATCGCGCCCACTTCCTTGGCCGCGTGCTTGACGTCGCTCGACTTCACCTTCACCTTCATCTGCGGACGGCGCTGGATCGCCCGTGCGAGCCCCTTGGCCCGCCCGGAGCGAGCGCCCATCGCGAGCCCGCCGGCCGCGCCCATCAGGGCCGCGCCGCCTGCCACCAGCGGCACTTTCGCCTTGCCGGCCACGCGCCCGACCGATTTGCCAGCCTGTTTCGCGGTCTGCCCCGCGCCTTTGGCCGTGCTCTCGACAGCCTGTTTGGCCGAGCCGACCGGACCGCCGCTGTTCGAGCTTCGGCGCGAGCGTTTCGCTTTCGGTTTGCCGGCACCGCTCCTCGATTTGCTGGCGTTGCTTTTCGGTTTGCTCGCCGTGCTCCTCGATTTGGCGTTGGAGGCGTTACGGGAAGCCGATTTCGATTTCGATTTCGAGGGACTCCTCGATTTCGATTTGGTCTGCGCCACTGGTCTCTCCTCCTTGATCGAAGACCTTTACCCACACCTCCCTTCGACCCAATACCCCAAATTGCGGCGGCGAACCTGAGGGCGGACGCCCGTCACCGCGGCGCCGCGGCCGCGCTCAGCGCTCGTTCTCCAGCTCTCGCTCGCGCTGCCCCGCTCGTTCCTCTTCGAGCTCGGCCTCGACCTGGGCGCGTTTGGCGCGCTCCTCGGCGACCGCCGCCTCGGTGCGCTTCTCCTCGACCCGCTCGCGGTGATGACGAGCGTCGTCGTGCTGCGCCTCGGTTTGGACCTCGCGGAACTCGCGGTCGTGCGACTTACGGCGGGCAGCCGATACGACCAGTGCGAGAACGATCAGGGCCACGACCACTATTGCGATGATCGCAAGCGTCGACATCTCTCCTCCTTGCCTCGGGGACGGTGTTCGTCTCCCCGCATTCGCGCCAGGGAAACCTGACCGGTGTCCCCCCGCGGACGTACGCTGCGGCGATGCCACCCGCTCGAGATCGCGCCGAGGCGCTGCTGGGCCAGCTCGGCTTCGAGGCCTTCCGCCCCGGCCAGCGCGAGGCGGTCGAGGCGGCGCTGGCCGGCCGCGACTCGCTGATCGTGATGCCGACCGGGGGCGGCAAGAGCCTCTGCTACCAGCTGCCGGGGCTGGCCTCGGCTGACCTGACGATCGTCGTCAGCCCGCTGATCGCGCTGATCGTCGACCAGTGGAAGCGCCTCACGGCCGCGGGCCACCCGGTCGCGATGGTCACCTCCGCGATGGAAGGCGACGAGGTGCGCCGAGCGCTGGAGCAGGTGCGCGGGGGCGAGGCGCGGATGGTCTACTGCTCGCCGGAGCGGTTCGGCTCCTCGTTCTTCCTCGAGGCGATCGCCCAGCGCCGCATCGACCTGCTCGCCGTCGACGAGGCGCACTGCGTCTCGGAGTGGGGTCACGACTTCCGGCCCGACTACCTGCGGCTGCCGCGGATCGCCGAGCGGCTCGGCCGCCCCACCGTGATGGCCTGCACGGCGACCGCGACCGAGGCGGTGGGGCGCGAGATCGCCGCTCGCTTCGGAATGCGCGAGCCGCTCCAGGTCCGCTCCGGCTTCGATCGTCCCAACCTCTCCTTCGACGTGGTGCGGCTGGAGGGGAAGGGCTCCAAGGCGCGGCGCCTCGCGCTGCTCGAAGCCGGCCTGGCCGACGCGGCGAACCGGCCGGCGATCGTCTACTGCGGGACGCGCAAGGACACCGACGAGCTCGCGGCGACACTGCGGGACGCTGGGCTGCGGGCGGTGCGCTACCACGCCGGGATGGAGGCGGAGGAACGCGGCGCCGCCCAGCACCGCTTCATGGCCGGCGAGGTCGACGTGGTGGTCGCCACCAACGCCTTCGGGATGGGGGTCGACAAGGCCGACGTGCGCTCGGTCTGGCACATGGCGATCCCGACCAGCCTCGAGGCCTACTACCAGGAGGCGGGCCGCGCCGGGCGCGACGGCCTGCCGGCGAAGGCGGTGCTGCTGGCGATGAAGGCGGACCTCGGGCGGCTGGTCCGCTTCAACCAGCAGCGGGCCGGCGACCCGGAGCTGGCGATCGCCCACGAGCGCGGCTGGCGCGACTACCGCACGATCAAATCGTTCATCTACTCCGAGCGCTGCCGGCGGCGCAGCGTGCTCGACCACTTCGGCGACGGCAGCGCCGGGCGGCCGCTCGGCCGCTGCTGCGACGCCTGCGACCCCGAGGGCTGGCTCCCCGACCCCGAGACGATCGCGGTGAGGCCGGCGCGCCGCGCCCGATCGAGCGCGGCGGCGCCCGCGGCGGAGCTGTCCGCTGCCGACGCGCGGCTCTTCGACGAGCTGAAGGAGTGGCGGCTCCGCGCCGCCGACGGCAAGCCGGCCTTCACGGTCGCCCACAACACGACCCTGGAGACGATCGCCGCGACGCGGCCGGCCGATCCAGGCGCGCTGCTCGCGATCAAGGGGGTCGGCCCGAGCTTCGTCGCCAAGCATGCCGACGAGGTGCTGGCGATCGTCGCGAGAGGGATGCGGCACGTGGCGCTGCTCGCCCTGACGATCCTGTCCCTTGCCGCCCTCGCGGCGGTCCCCGCGGCGCGAGCCGACGCCCTCCTGCCGCCCGGCAAGAAGGTCTACTTCGGCGTCTCCGACACCGGCGATCCGGCCGACTTCGGCGAGTTCAGCCGCACCATGAACAAGCACCCGGCCCTGCTCCAGACCTTCCGCACCTGGGGCTCCGACTTCCCCGACTCGATCGAACGCTGGCAGGACGCGCGGGCGCGGCCGGTGATCCACATCACCACCGCCGACAACAACGACGGCCACGAGCTGCTCAGCCCCCGCGCGATCGCGCGGGGGCAGGGCGACGGCTACCTGATTCGCCTCAACAAGCTCTTCTGGAGGAAGAAGATGCCCGCCTACATCCGCCCGCTCGGCGAGCCCAACCGCTGCCTCAACGTCTACGCGGCCTACGACTGCGAGGGCGACTCGCGCGGCTCCGCCCACAGCCCGCGCAACTACAAACGCGCCTTCCGCCGCATCTCCGTGATCGTCAAGGGCGGCGGCAAGCGAGCCGAGATCGACGGGCGCCTGGCGCAGGCGGGGCTGCCGCCGCTGAACGCCGACGTGGCCGGCCTGCCGGAGGCGCCGGTCGCGGTGATGTGGAGCGTGCTGCCGGCGGGCTCGCCGACCGTGCCGCACAACCGGCCGCGCCACTTCTACCCCGGCAGCCGCTGGGTCGACTGGGTCGGCACCGACGTCTACTCCGACAATCAGGACTGGAAGTCGCTGAAGGGGCTCTACCGGCGCTTCGCGGGGAAGCCGTTCGCGCTGCCGGAGTGGGGCGTGGTCGGCGCCGACGACCCGACCTTCGTGCGGCGGCTGCTCGAGTGGGTCGACCGCCACCGGCGCTGCAAGATGCTCGTCTACTACCAGGACTTCGGCTCCTCCAGCCCCTACCGGCTGCAGAACCACCCCGGCAGCCTCAGGGTGCTGCGGCGCTGGCTGCACCACCCGCGCATCCCCCACTTCGCCCCGAACCCGCCGCGAAAGCCACCGCCGCCGCCCGGCGGCGTCGGAGCCCGGCGCTAGCGCTATTTTCCGCCGACGGGACGATTTCCGCTGTCAGAAAGCGGTTTTCGGCCCGTCGGCGACGGCTTTTTTCCCTTCGGCGCCTCGATCCGGTCCGCGATCGCCCGCTTGAACTTGTAGGGCTGTAGGGCCGTGATGCTCGAGTAGCCGGTCAGGTAGATGCGGCGGCCGTCGGAGATCACCGGCGTGTAGGTGCCGTAGGGGTATCTGAAGACCCGCTTGCCGCTTCGCATCATGTAGCCGCTGGTCGTCTCGCCGGTGAACTCGGCCGCGTAGACGATCTCGCCCACCGCGGAGAGCGAGCCGACGATCTGGCCGCCGGCGTCCTGGCTCCAGCGCATGCTGCCGTCCTTGGCGTCGAGCGCGTAGACGTTGCCGTCGAAGGAGCCGATGTAGACGGTCGGCGGGCTGTGGCGGGTGCTGGCGACGGCGGGGCCCGAGTAGGCGTAGCCGCCCGTCGAGTAGCTCCAGGCGAGGGTGCCGTCGCGGGCGTCGTAGCTGTAGACGCGGGCGTCGTTGTTGCCGGCGTAGACGCGGCCGAAGGCGACCGCCGGGGTCGAGTAGAAGGCGCCCGAGCCGCCGAAGCCGGGCCCGAGCGAGCCGGCCTGCCACTTCAGCTCCCCCGTCTCGGCGTCGACCGCGTTCATGTAGCCGCCGTAGTCGCCGACGTAGAGCGTGCCGTTGTAATAGGCGGGCGCCGACTTCACCTCGCCGCCCAGCGAGGTGGCCCAGCGCACGTTGCCGTTGACGGTGCTGAGCGAGTAGAGCTCGCCGCACTCGCAGCCGAAGTAGACGCTGCGGCCGATCACCAGCGGCGAGGACTCGGCGCGGCCGGGCAGCGACCTCTTCCAAATCGTCTTGCCGGTCCGCGCGTCGAGCTTCAGCACATGGCCGGGGACGAGGTTGACGACGTAGAGGCGGCCCTTGGAGTAGGCGGGCGAGGAGGCGTTGAGGCGGCCGATGCGGCGTTTCCAGAGCGTCTTGCCGGTGTCGGCGTCGAGCGAGTAGGCGAAGCCGCTGTTGTTGACGAAGTAGAGCCTGCCGCCGACGAAGATCGGAGGGAACTCCATCAGCGGCCGGCCCGTGTAGCGCCACAGCTTGCGGAAGGGCGGCCTGACCCCCTTGGCCGGCAGGTAGCGGGTGCGGGCGCGGTCGAAGCCGAAGAAGGGCCAGTTGACGGTCTTGGCCACCTTCGGCGGCTGCTTCGGCTTCTGCGCCTGGAAGGGGACGTCCTCGTTGTGGACGTCGGCGGGCCGCTTGAGCAGCTCGTAGGCGAGCGCGGCGCCACCGGCGAGCAGGAGGACGAGCACGCCGGCCACGACGAGGATCAGCTGCCTGTGCTCTCGCCAGATCCGCGCCCGCTGCCGCCACAGCCGCTTGCGGTCGCGCCATAGCCGTCTCACCGGCGCAACTCCCACATCTCGATGTAGCCGAGGTCGCGGAAGCCGAGCCGTTCGTAGATCGGCGCGCCGGCCTTGGTCGCCTGCAGCGAGGCGGTGCGCGCGCCGCGCTCGCGCGCCTCGGCGAGGGCGCGGCTGAGCAGCCAGCTGGCAATGCCGGCGCCGCGGTGCTCGGGCGGCGTCGCGACGCCGGTGACGCAACAGTCGTCGCCGATCTCGATCGCGCCGATGCAGCTGACCGGCTCGCCATCCCGGTGGGCGGCGTGCCAGCGGAGGCTCGTCTCGCCGGCGAGCGCGGCGCGGAAGGCGGGGGCCTCGTAGCCGTAGGCGCGGTCGTTGAGGCCGGCGGCGGTCGCGGCGTCGCAGGGGCGCGGCTCGACGCCCGCCGGAGGCGCCGGCTCCGGCGCCAAGCCCTCGAGGTCGAGCGCCATCGCGCGCGGCTCGGCGTCGAGCAGGTGGCCGCGGCCCGCCAGCAGCTCCGCGGTCTCGCGGTCCTCGTCGGGCACCCAGACCGTCCAGGCCGCGATGCCGGCCTCGTCGTAGGTCGCGGCGAGGGCGTCCAGCTCGGCGCGCAGGACGGCCGCGTCCTCGTAATAGACCGAGTTGAAGAGCGAGCGCCGCGGGGTCGCGGGCGTCACCGAGGCGAGCAGGCCATCGCGCTCGATCAGCCGCGACTCGGGATGGCCGCTGCCGAACGCCTCGACCTCGTGGCGCAGGCCGACGATCGCCCGCCGTCGCAGCTCGGTGTCGTCGACTCGCTCGCCCATCCGGGCCGGCTAGCCCCCGACCGGCGCCTGCCGCTCGGACTCGGCGGCGACGTCGTCCAGCAGTCGCCGCACCGCCATGCGCGTCACGGCGACGATCGCACCGCCGACCAGGGGCAGCGTCGGAAAGGTCCGGATCGCGTAGACGACGTTCGTGCCCTCGCCCTCGGGGGTCAGCTCGACCGTGCCGACGTGGTCGCGGACGGGGATCCCGGACACGACTCGGTAGGCGAAGCGGCGCGGCCGCTCGTAGGCGATCACCTCCTCGCGCAGCGGCGGCCCGACCGAGTGCAGAGCGCGGATCGCGCCGACGCCGTTCGGCGCCGGCTCGCCCTCGCGCTCGAGCACGGAGCGACGCATCGGCGTGATCTCGGCGTAGCGGCGGTGGTCGGTGAAGACGTCGAAGACGACCTCGGGCGGCGCGGCCACGTGGCGGACGAGTGAGAAGCTGGCCAAGGCGGGCAGCCTACCGACGGACGGGGTCCGCCCTGCCGATGGGCCGATTTCCGCTGAATATCAGCGGTTTTCGGCCCATCGGCCGCTGGCGAGTCGCCAGCGCGCCGGGTCGCTGCCGTCGACCGGCTCGACCTCGCCGCGGATCGCCAGGTGGTCGAGCGAGGCGCGGACGATCTGCAACGCCCAGGCGCTGGCGGGCGACTGGAGGTTCTCGGGCCCGATCAGGTCGGCGACCACTTCGAAGGCGGTCCGCTCGCCCTCGGCCAGCGAGGCGCGCGCCTTGCCGAGCAGCTCGTCGACCTGGCGCCGGGCCTCGGCGATCTTCGTCGCCGGTTCGCGGAAGGTGCGGCCGTGACCGGGCAGGACAAGGTCGACCGCGAGCGGCTCGACCTCGTCGAGCCCGCCGAGGAATTCGCCGACCGGGTCGGGCGTGTGGCCGTAGTCGAAGAAGAGCACGGTGCGGCCCAGCAGGTGGTCGCCGGAGATCATCAGCTTGCGCTCGGGCTGGTGGAGTACGACGTGCGAGGGGGCGTGGCCGGGCGTCTCGTAGACCTGCCACGTGCCGAGATCGGTCTCGACCTCGACGCCCGGCAGCAGGTCGCGGTGCGGCTCGACGATCGCGTCGATCCCCGTCTCGGAGTCTTCGGCGCGGGCCTGCCGGTAGCGCTCCAGCGCCGCCGGCGGCACGCCGCTCTCGCGGGCGACGGCGATCCGCTGCTCCAGGGCCGCCGCCGGATCGTCGGCGAGCGGGCGCACGTGCTCCCACGCCGGGTGCATCCAGAGCTCGCAGCCGGCGGCCTCGACGATCGGCGCCGCCAGGCCGTAGTGGTCGGTGTGGGAGTGGGTGCAGACGAGCAGGCGGACGTCCTCGAGCCCGAAGCCGGCCTGCGAGAGGGCCAGCTCGAAGTCCCGCAGCCGGCCCTCGCCGCCGATGCCGGTGTCGAAGAGGACGACGCCACCGTCGGCCGCGAGCGCCCAGACGTTGCCGTGCGGCACGCCGGGCCAGGGCAGCGCCAGGCGCAGCCGCCAGGCGCCGGGGAGGACTCGTTCGGTCCGCGGCGCCTCGGGCCGCTTGCGTTCCGCCATCGCCGCCGCATCCTTTCAAGGAGGGCCTGGCGAAACCCCCCTGCCAAGATGCCGCGATGGCGTCCGTCGCCGAAACGCGCCGCTCGCGAATCGCCGCCGTGATGCGCGAAGGCGAGCGGGTGACGCCGCTGGAGCTCTTCTTCGACCTCGTCTTCGTGCTGGCGCTGACCCAGTGCACGGCGCTGATGGCGCACGAACCGACCTGGACGGGACTGGCCAGGGGCCTGCTCGTCCTCGGCGTCCTCTGGTGGACGTGGGTCGGCTACTCCTGGCTGACCAGCGTCGTCGACCCCGAGGAGGGGGCCGTGCGCGGGGCGATGTTCGCGGCGATGGCTGGGCTCCTGATCGTCTCGCTCTGCGTGCCGCGTGCCTTCGGCGAGGAGGCGCTCGTCTTCGCGCTCGCCTACGGCGTGGTGCGCGCCGGCCACATCGCCCTCTTCACGATCGCCAGCCGCGAGGACGAGCGCCTGCGCCACTCCGTCAACGGCCTCGCGGTGGGGACGGCGGTCGGTGTGTCGCTGCTCGCCGTCTCCTCCCTCTTCGACGGCTTCGCGCAGGGGGCGATCTGGGCGCTCGCCCTGGCGCTCGACGTCAGCGCGCCCTACTTCTTCATCGACCCGAGCGGCTGGAGGCTGGCGCCCGGCCACTTCGCCGAGCGCCACGGCCTGATCCTGATCGTCGCGCTGGGCGAGTCGATCGTCGCGATCGGCGTCGCCGCCGAGGTCGGCCTCGATGCCGGCATCGTCGTCGCGGCCGTGCTCGGCATCGCCCTTGCCGCGGCGCTGTGGTGGATCTACTTCGACGTCGTCGCCCTGGTGGCGGGACGGCGGCTGGCGGAAGCCGAGCCGGGCCTCGTCCAGAACGAGATGGCCCGCGACTCCTACTCCTACCTGCACTTCCCGATGATCGCCGGGATCGTCCTGGTCGCGCTCGCGATGAAGAAGACGCTGGCCCACGTCGGCGACCCGCTGGAGCCGGTGCCGGCCTTCGCCCTGCTCGGCGGGGTCGCCGCCTACCTGCTCGGCCACGTCGGCTTCCGCTTCCGCCACATCCACACGATCAACTGGCGGCGGCTGGCGCTGTCGGGCGTCCTCCTGGCCCTCCTGCCGCTGGCCGTCGAGCTGCCCGCCCTCGCCATGCTGGCCCTCGTTGCCGCCCTGCTCTGGGCACTGATCGCCTACGAGACGCGTCTCTACGGCGAGAACCGCACGCGGCTGCGCCGCCGGGAGCGAGCCGAGATCTGAGCGGCGGCGGCCGCTAAGCGGTCGAGAGGCCGATCGCCAGGAACGGGAAGGCCGCGAGCACGCCGAGGAAGGCGCCGATCGCGAGCCCGGTGCGGGCACCGGTGCTGCGCGAGCGAGCGCCGGAGACCAGCCCGACGAGGGCCGAGAAGAGGGCGATTCCGAATCCGAGCCAGAAGATTTCGGGCATGGGCGGCGGCAGCCTATCGAACGGCCCGACGGCGGGGGAGGCGCAGCCGCTGCCCCAACGAGAAGCGCCGGCCCGAAGGCCGGCGCGTTCCCTTTGGCGAGATCTCCTCAGGCGCCGGGTGCGGTGCCTGCGGGCATCCCTCCAAGCTCAGCGATAGGCGTTGCGGTGCCCCGCCCTGTCGCCCACCACCATCCGGTAGATGAAGAGCAGCAGCAAGGCGCCGCCGATCGCGATCAGCCAGGTGCCGATGTCGAAGAACTCGTCGAGATCGCCGATGCCGAGCGCGCTCGCGATGAAGCCGCCGACCAAGGCGCCGGCGATGCCGATCAGGGTCGTCACGATGAAGCCACCCGGATCGTCACCGGGCATGATCAGCTTCGCGATCGCCCCCGCAAGCAAGCCGAGCACAATCCAACCGATGATTCCCACGGTGAACTCCTTTCGCTGTTTAACAACCCCTTACGGGGCCACAGGTACCCCGCCTGCGACTGGGCCGAAACGGATAAATTCGTCCGTGTGAAGATCCTTGCGTTCAGCGATCTGCACCGCGACCTGGGCCAGGCGGCGACGCTGGTCGAGATGGCGGCCGATGCGGACGTCGTGATCGGGGCCGGCGACTTCGCCTCGGTCCATGAGGGGCTGGAGGAGACGCTCGGGGCCCTGGCGCCGATCGAGAAGCCGACCGTGCTGGTGCCCGGCAACAACGAGACTGCCGACGCGCTGCGCGAAGCGACGGCGGGCTGGAGCGCCGCGACCGTCCTCCACGGCGAGGGGGCGACCATCGACGGCGCCGAGTTCTACGGGCTGGGGGCCGGCATCCCGGTCACGCCGTGGGACTGGAGCTTCGACCTCGACGACGAGGCGGCGGCCGAGCGGTTGGCCGCCTGCCCCGAGGGCGCCATCCTCGTCCTTCACTCGCCCCCCCGGGGCCATTGCGACTCCAGCGGCGACGGCACGCACTTCGGCAGCGAGGCGCTGCTGCGAGCGATCGAGCGGAAGCGGCCCCGGCTCGCGGTCTGCGGTCACATCCACGAGTCGTGGGGCTGCCAGAGCCGGATCGGCGAGACGCCGGTGCGCAACCTCGGGCCCAGTGGGACCTGGCTCGACGCTTAGTCGAGCGCCAGCAGGTCTATTACGTAGAGCAGCGTGTCCTCCGGCCCAGTGCCACGAGTCTGCTTGTAGATGAAGCTCGGCGGAATTATGAGCTGCCGCCGCCCCCCGAGCCTCATCCCGCGCAGGCCCTTTTCCCAGCCCTCCATCTCTTCGCCGGAGCCGAGCGTGAAGGTCAGCGGGAAAGGGGTGTTCTCCCAGGTGCTCGACCACAGTTTGCCGCTCGTGTAGAAGACGCCGTGGTATTCGACCGTCAGCTCGTCGCCGGCTTTGGCGGGCGGGCCGTGGCCCCTGATCAGGTCCTTGGCCACCAGCGTCTTGGGCGGCGGCCCGCCAGGGAGCTTGACCTTCGGCTTGGGCCGCTTCGGCGCCTCCAGATCCGGTTCCGCGAAGACGTTGTTCTTGGCGGTGGGCGGATAGACGCCTTCACCGTCGTCGTCGCCGCCGCAGCCCGCGGCGACCAAGGCAAGGCAGAGGATCGGGAGGACCCAGCGAAGTTTCACCGGCGAGATAGTAGAGAACTCTTGATTACTTCTCTGGCCAAAACAGTCCCGATCGGGTATCAGCCGCGCAATGACCGAGGGAACGGGGCCCGCCGAGGCCTTTCACGAGCTGACCGGCGACCTGGACTACCCGATGTTCATCGCGACGACCCGTGCCGACGACGAGCTCGCCGGCTGCCTGCTCGGCTTCGCGACCCAGTGCAGCATCGACCCTCCCCGCTTCCTCGTCTGCCTCTCCGACAAGAACCGCACCTGCCGCGTCGCCATGCGCGCCGACTCGATGGCGGTTCACTTCGTCCCCGACTCGGCCCCCCACCTCGCCGAGCTCTTCGGCGGCACGACCGGAGACGAGATCGACAAGTTCGCCCGCTGCGAATGGCGCGAGGGTCCCGGCGGTCTGCCCATCCTCGTCGAGTGCGACAACTGGTTCGCCGGCACGATCCTCGCCCGCCACGACCTCGGCGACCACGTCGGTTTCCTCCTCGACCCGATCGAGGCCCACAGCGGCACTCCCCTTGCCGAATTCACCTTCCACCGGGCCCGGCGGATCGAGCCGGGGCATGAGCCCTAGGAGCCACGGATTCCTTACGCGCCCGACAGGATTCGAACCTGTGACCTTCGGTTTCGTAGACCGACGCTCTATCCAACTGAGCTACGGGCGCGGGAGCGGGGAAGCGTCCCCGAAGCGGGGATTCTAGGGGTCGGCGGGCCGGGCCGCTGGGATCAGCGGCCCTCGAAGGTGGCGTTGCCTGGGCCATGCTCGAGGAAGGTCTTGACCGCGCCCCTCAGGTCCTCGGTCGCGAAGAGCTCGGCCGCCTCGGTGCGGACCGCCTCGTCCGCCGCCGGGATGCCGCCTTCGCGATAGCGGCGCAGGATGCGCTTGGTCATCGCATGCGCCATGGTGGGGCCGGTCGCCAGCTCGGCCGCGTAGGCGCGGGCGCGCTCGTCGAACCCCTCGTCGTCCCAGACGAGGTTGACCACGCCCCAGCGCTCCATCTCCTCCGCTCCGAACAGGTCGCCGCTGATCACGAAATGGCGCGCCCGGCCGCTGCCCGCCCGCTCGGCCAATCGCTGGGTCCCGCCCATCGACGGCGTCAGGCCGACGACTTTCTCGACCAGCCCGAACCTCGCCGAGCGCGCGGCGACGATCAGGTCGCAGCCGAGCGCCAGCTCGAAGGCGGCGGTCAGGGTCAGCGCGTGGGCCGCGAAGACGACCGGCAGCGGAAGCGCTTCGACGCGCTCGACCAGGCCGATCAGCTCGTCCCAGAGCCGGCTCCCCTCCTCCGGCGTCAGTCCGTCGAACTCGTGGACGTCGACGCCGCCGGAGACCGCGCGCCCGTCGGCACGGAACAGCAGCGCCCGCGGCGGCTCTGCCTCGACCGCCTCGACCGCCCCTTTCAGCCCCTCGAACATCGCCTGGTCGAAGAGGTTGAGCGGCGGGCTGTCGAAGCTGGCGACGGCCAGGCCGCCATCGCGATCGAGTCGGACCATCAGGGAACCCTATGCACCTCGAACAGGTTGGTGCCCAAGCCGTGGTCGGGCAACCCGGCGACGATCCCGATCAGCTCGCCCGACTTGGCGATGCCGTGGCGAGCGGCCAGCTCGGCGCAGTGTTCGAGCACCTCGCGGATTTCGGTCTCGTGCTCGCTGTGGACGGCCGCGACGCCGAAGAGGAGGTTGAGCCGGCGCACCGTCTCGAGTCGCGGCGAGACCGCCAGCACCGGGACGTTCGGCCTGTGGGCGGAGACGAGCCGGGCGCTGCGGCCGCTCACGGTCGGCACCACCATTGCCGCGAGGTTGAGGCGGTAGACCGCCCCGACCGCGCTCTGCGCGACCGAGTCCGCCACGTCCTGGGTCGCCTGGTCGGTGCGGCTGAACAGCCACTCGCCGTAGCGCAGGTCGGGCTCCGTCGCCCGGGCGATCTCGTCCATCGTCCGCACCGCCTCGATCGGGTGGCGCCCGATCGCCGTCTCCTCGGAGAGCATCACGGCGTCGGTGCCGTCGTAGATCGCGTTGGCGACGTCGGTCACCTCGGCGCGGGTGGGACGGCGCTCGGTCACCATCGATGCCAGCATCTGGGTCGCGGTGATCACCGGCTTGGAGCGGCGGCCGGCGGCGCGGATCAGGCGCTTCTGCACGACCGGCACCTCGGCCAGCGGCAGCTCGATGCCGAGGTCGCCCCGGGCGACCATGATGCCGCCGCTCGCGGCGACGATCTCCTCGGCGTTGGAGGCGGCCTGTCGCTTCTCGATCTTCGCGATCAGCGGTAGGTCGGCGTCGAGGGCGCGCAGTCGCGCGGCCACCGGCTCCAGGTCGGCCGCCGACGAGACGAAGGACACGGCGAGCATGTCGGCGCCGTGCTCGACCGCGAACTCGACCCAGGCCAGATCCTCGTCCGTGGCGCCGTCCGTCGCCGTCGTGCCGGGGATGTTCATGCCCTTGTGCGAGGAGAGCGTCCCGCCGACCTCGACCTCGCAGTCGACGCCGCCGTCGTCGAGACGCCCCTCGCCCTCCGGCTCGCTCACCCGCAACCGGATCGCCCCGTCGGCCAGGTAGACGAGCTCGTCCTCGTGCAGCGAGGCGACGCCGGGCCAGTCGACCGGGATCGTCCGCGCGTCGCCCTCGATCTCACGCGGGGTGAGCTGCACGTGCATCCCCGTCTGCAGCTCGGCGACGTCGCCGCGCAGCTCCCCGATCCGCAGCTTCGGCCCCGGCAGGTCGCCGAGGATCGCCACCTCGCGACCGACCTGCTCGGCGGCGGCGCGGATCGCCTCGATCGTGCGGGCGTGCCGGTCGCGGTCGGCGTGGGAGAAGTTGAGCCGCAGGACGTCGGCGCCGGCCTCGATCAGCCTCGGCAGGACGTCGTCCCCCCAGCTGGCCGGGCCGACCGTCGCGATGATCTTGGTACGCCGCCCGTACATGCACAGTGAATGTAGAGGCTTCGGTCCCGGGCACGGCGGAGGTGGGACCGGTCGAGCTTGTGTGACCGATGCACGTGCCGGCGGCGCGGGACTGCACGACACTCACTCGGTGAGCGTCGTGGCGCCAGCCGCAGGGGACGAGGCCGCCGCCGAAGCGGGCCTGGTCGGCGAGGCGCCGCCCTCCCCCGCCGGTCCGATCGGCGCCGCCGAGGCCGCGAGCCTGCCAGCCCCGCCCGCCATCGACCAGCCCCGCGCCTTGCAGACGCTGCGCTTCAACCAGCGCCAGATCCAGTTCGTCTTCCGCGCCCGCCGCGAGCTGGGCGAGGTCTTCGAGATGAACGGCGTGATCCCCGGCGGCCCGGTCATCACCTCCCACCCTGACCACGTCCGCTCGCTCTTCACCGCGAAGCCCGAGGACGCCCCCTCGCTGACCGGCGAGTCGCCGCTGCGCCCGATCCTCGGCCCCAACTCGGTGCTGACCGCGACCGGCCCGCGCCACATGCGCCAGCGCAAGCTGCTGCTGCCGCCCTTCCACGGCGAGGCGATCGAGCAGTACACGCAGATGATCGCCGAAGCGACCGAACGCGAGATCGACACCTGGCCGGTCGGCGAGCCCTTCGCCTTGGCGCCGCGCATGCAGGCGATCACGCTCGACGTGATCATGGCCGGGATCTTCGGCATCGAGGGGACGCCGCGCCGCGGCACCCCCGAGCACCGCCTGCGTACGACGATCCGCCGCCTGACCAACGCCTCGACCCTGCCGACCGCGCAGATCGGCGAGCTGATCAACATCGGCCGCGAGGAGGCGATCGGGCCGATGCGGCTCGCGATCCAGATCCTCGACCGGGCGACCTACCCGATCGTCGAAGAGCGGCGTCGCGTCGCCGACCTCGAAGACCGCCGCGACATCCTCTCGCTGCTCCTGCGGGCGCGCACCGAGGAGGGCGAGGCGATGGACGACAAAGAACTGCGCGACGAGCTGCTTACCCTGGTGCTCGCCGGTCACGAGACGACCGCCAACTCGCTGGCGTGGGCGTGGGAGCGGCTGGTCCGCGCCCCCGAAGCCCACGAGCGGCTGCGCGAGGCGGTGCGCTCCGGCGAGGACGCAGCCGGGACGGTCGAGGCGACGATCGTCGAGGCGATGCGGGCGCGACCGGTGATCCCGATGATCGGCCGCCGCGTGATGCGGCCCTGGCGGCTCGGCGAGTACGCCGTCTCCGCCGACACCCCCGTGGCGATGAGCATCCTGCTCGTCCACCACCGCGAGGACCTCTACCCGCAGCCCTTCGAGTTCCGGCCCGAGCGCTGGCTCGGCCGCAAGCCCGGCACCTACGAGTGGATCCCCTTCGGCGGCGGCGTCCGCCGCTGCCTCGGCGCCGCGCTGGCGATGGCCGAGCAGCGCGTCGTCCTGGAGGCGATGGCCCGCCGCCTCGACCTGGAGGCCGCCGACCCCGAGCCCGAGCGCGCCCTGCACCGCAACGTGACGATGATCCCGGCGCGCGGCGCGCGGGTAGTCGTGCGCTCGCGCAGCGCCTGATCGTCGCAGCGGAGAGGGAGGGGCGACGCTCGAACTTAAGCCGACCTGGGAGCAGATCGCAAGGCTGCACGAACAGCGCTTTGGCAACGGAAGCGGCTCAGCCTCGGCATAAACCTGGCCTGTCGGCTCGCTAGGCTACGGTCTGATGTTTCCGAGATAAACCACAGGCTTTAGATGACTTCGCAACAGCAGAAGGTGCTTTGGGGTCGCTCTGGCGGGCGCTGTGCCATTTGCAACCGAGACATTTTGGGGGAAGGGAGCACCGGCAAGGCGTTTCCGCTCGGGGAAGAGGCCCATATGACGGGCCGCAGCCTGAAGGGACCGCGTGGTAAATCGAAAGTCACGTCCGCCGAGCGGGAAGATGCAAACAACCACCTCTTGCTCTGCCCAAACTGCCATACGCTCGTGGATAAGAATCCGGGCGACTGGCCGGTAGAGCGCCTCCGAGAGATTAAGCGTCAACACGAGACGCGTGTTCGAGAGAACGGTGAACAAGTGGCGATGAGTGAGCTGGCAGGCATCATCGAGGTTGTCGCTGTTGACAGCGATCGAGTTGATGGGGCCGTGGTCGAAGGCCCGACCCGCATCAAACACGGGACGCGCATCTCGGTGGACGCCAGGAGGGCGAAGGAAGTGACTGGCCTTAGAATCCAGCGTTCATCGAGGAACGAAAATGGCTGATTTGGCGTTCGGCTTCGGCTGTCCCTCGTGCGGCTTCAGCCAGGCCGTGAGCGTCGGCGGACCGGGCCGTTGTCCAGAATGCGGAAGCCAAATGCAGCCACTCCCTCCCAGCGCAGAAATGCCCGAGACGGTCGCTGGCTTTGAATGCCCGCACTGCGACTACTCCGCTGGCACGATGCTGGGATTCGATGGCACGTGTCCCGAGTGCCACCGGCCGGTCTCCTAGGCCACGTCCGTTGACAAGGGAGAGGGAGGGAACGAAGCTCGAACTTGAGCGCGCTTGGGAGCAGATCAGGAAGCTGCACGCCCAGCGCTTCGGCGAATCTTCCAACGATGCCTTATCCATTCATTCATGAGGTCCGCCTCCGACTAGTATCGCGATTCGATGGCAGCCAACATAGAATCGAGTTCACCAGCCGCACGACTTTGGCGGGTACGAGCACTCATTTTCGGCCCCGCTTACTTCACCCCGGCGCCCGACGGAGGCCTTCCTGAGCAGCTGGAGTTCCATAGCCGCTTACCCCCGCAAGCGCGGGAATATCAGGGCATACCCGTCGCGATCCAAGAACTCCCAGAGGATTTTGCCAAGGCTAATGCCACTCCGCCTGGGATTAAACCTGTCTACTTCGTTGCCGATCTGGAGGCTGCCGATGTAGACGAAGCAGCGGCGAAGGTCGGGCCTGTCTTTGAGGCGATCACCGATCTCATGAGCTTCGACATGGGAGCGCCTTTGACGATAGGCCAGGTAGAGATCAGTGACATCACGCCGCCCATTGCAATCGGCGATGAGCGGGAGACCTCCATATATGGGGCGCCGCCCCCGTTTAGCCTCAGTGCACGAAGCATCGAGATGCAGGCTATTCAAGGACGGATGCTAGGGCAGCTGCCCGCTTCCTTGGAGATTGACGATTCCAAAGTAGCGGCCGCACTGCGGTGGTTTGTAAAGGCGCTGGGCACCGATCTCCTGCACGATCAATTCATCTTTCTTTGGATTGCCCTGGAGAGTCTTTGCGATACCTCTGAGATCAAAGTGCTTGCCCCCTATGTCGGTCCGTGCCATCACGAGATCGCTGCTTGTCCTGAGTGCGAGAGACCCACGACTCGCATGGTGCGGGGTGCGACGATGAGGGCCTTCCTCGAACACTTTGGGATCAGCGAGAGCCAAGCGAAGGAACTTTGGGCCATGCGTCAATTGATGCATGGCGCTATTCCGTTCGATTCTCTCAAGTTGAAAAACCTCGGCGCGCTCGTCCAGTCCCTGCGCGCGGTCGTAGCCAGTGGGCTGAAGGAGAGACTAGGCACGAGGGCCGATGAGCCACCGCTGGTAGCAGCATCTGGAGCTTCCATCCACCCGGCGCTTGGAGCCAGCGGGACTGGCGAGGTCACGGAAGAGGACCTTCGGCCGTTGATACCTAAAGATCAGGAAGCGGCGGCAGACTGACTGGCAGGTAGGTGGCTTTTCCTGCCCAACGCGGCACCGAGGCCAGCCCCCAGCGTCATTCCTCCGAGGAGATCAAGTTCTTCTGGCAGCCATGAGAACGACACGGCGAGAAGGGGCGGTATCGGCCCAACGCTGTCGCCCGAGGTGCCGAGAGCAATGATCGGGGCGGCGTTCAACGGTTTTGGCGATCCACCGCCGCCCCCAGCTCCTTCATGCTGATGCCGAGCGCCCGAGCGATAGCCCGGACAGTCGGCCAGGCCGGCGCGACCTCGCTCCGCTCGATTCTGCCGTAAGCCCCGAGAGTCAGGTCAGCGGCATGGCTGACTGCCTCCTGAGTCAGGCCACGGGCTTCACGCAGCCGGCGTAAAGCCTGGCCGAGGGCCGGGTCTGGGGCGGGTGAGCGCGGCACAGCTGGCCCAGCCTGCCTGGTGCGTGCTTCGCAGTCTAGACTCTGTAGAACGTGCTCTATAGAACGTGTATGCTAGAGCGCATCAAGCTGAGGCGAGAACCGAGGTACTCGAGCATGCAGCAGCGAGCCGGAACCGACGACAACACGCGCTATGAACGCCAGGTCTTAAGCAGCGTCTTGGCGGCCTACCCCGAGCTGTTCACGGCCAGCGATCTCGTCCGCCTGCTCACAAACCCGGCGAACGCCCTGGAGCGCGACGGCGTTGAGCGCGCCCTGTCAGGCCTGGCCACCTCCGGCCTCATCCTGCGGTGCCACCCGCTCGTTATCCCAACCCCGGCGGCGTTGCGCTGTCACCGGCTAAGCCAAGCATGACCCCTGCGGAGTCCGGCGCAGCTCGCCGAAGCAACCCGTCCTTGACCCGCCGCAGGGCTCCGCCCGTGGAGGCGCGCCTCCTCACGGGCTGCTGACGCGCAGCCTCGCTCGGGGAGAGTTCGGCGGGTCGGGGCGTTCGCAGGGAGGTGCCCCGCAAGGGGGCCTGCTCCGGCCCGCCGGACTCTCCCCCAGCCATTGTCGTGCCGGACGGGATTCGAGTCCTCGCGGTTAAGTCAGTTTTTTCGCCGGCTCTCAGAAACCGGCCGTAAGAGCGCCAACGGGTCCACCTCAATTCGCGCCGCGATCCGCTCCACGCTCTTGAGCGTCAGATTGCGCTCGCCGCGCTCGATGCCGCCCATGTAGGTCCGATGGACCCCAAGCACGTCGGCGAACGCCTCCTGGCTCAGGTGCCGGCCTTCACGGTAGCGCCGCAGATTGCGACCGACCGTCCGCTGCAAATCGCCCTCCATGCCGGAGAACGTTGGCGGGATGCTACTTGACGGTCTACAGACCTATGAGTAGCATCACCGCCTGCCGGCCGCGCCTTCACGGCCTCCGGCGAGCTCATCAACCTGAAAGCGACAGAGACGGGGAGAGCATGACGCGCGCGAGGCGCTGCAATCGATTTCTTCTGGCCGGCCACCTCCGGGCGGCCTTACTTCTGATCTGCGTGGCCGGTCTGGTTTCAGCGCCGGCGGTCGCCAGCGCGACGCCGGTGCCGTTCGCATACGTGACGAACGCGAGCGCCCTCTCGGGCAACAGCGTCTCGGTCATCAATACCGCGACCAACGCCGTCGTGGCTACGGTGCCGGTCGGTATCTCTCCGCTGGGCGCAGCCGCGACGCCGGAAGGAGGCTTCATCTATGTAGTCAACTCGGGTAGCGACAGCGTCTCGGTCATCAATACCGCGACCAACGCCGTCGTTGCCACGGTGCCCGTAGGTGATGCGCCGGTCGGGATCGCCATCACTCCTAACGGAGCCGCCGCCTATGTCGTCAACGAATCCGGCAATAGCGTCTCGGTGATCGACACGGCCACCAATGCCGTCGTCGCCACGGTGCCGGTTGAATCCTTCCCTGCCAGCGTGGCCATCAGCCCCGATGGAACCTTTACCTACGTCGCCCGCGCCTTCAAAGACTCAAACGACAGCCTCCAGGTCATCGCTACCGCCAGCAATACGGTCGTGGACAGCGTCCCGCTGCATGAGTCACTAGGCGACATCGCAATCACGTCCGATGGAACCTCGGCCTACGTCTCAGAACCGCTCAATGACAGCGTGTCTGTCGTTGATACTGCGACGAACACCGTCGTCACCACGATTCCGGTAGGAGAAGGCCCCAGTGGCGTCGCCGGCACGCCGGACGGCACCTTGATCTATGTGGCGAACAGCCACAGCCACGACATATCGGTCATCAATACCGCGACCAACGCCGTCGTGGCTACGGTGCCCGTAGGGGAAGCGCCGCGTGGGGTAGCGCTGACCCCGGATGGCGAACAGGTCTACATCACCAACGGGAACAGCAACAGCATCTCGGTGATGGACACGGCTACCAATGCCGTCACGACCACCGTGCCGGGGGGCGCTCAGCCCTGGGGTGTAGCTATCACGCCTCCAATTGAAGGTTCAATGGTGCCCCCAGGCGAACCCGGGACTGGGGAAAGTGGCAGCGTAGCTCCGCCTCCCGCAGCCGCGCCATTGCCGAGCCCATACCTAAAACGACCGCCTAAATGCCGCAAAGGCTTCAAGCGACTGACGGCACGCGGCAAGAGCAGATGCGTGCGCGACTGCCGTAAAGGCTTTCGGAAGCGCAAGGTTCGCGGGAAGGTCCGATGCGTGAAAGCCAGGAAGTCGTAGCAACGCTAATGCTGCGTCTGCGGAAGCCACACAAAAAACCTCAGCCATCTTGTAGTGCACTTAGGGTTAATCCTGAGGGGCAGGAGTCGGTCGCTGAGTGCCTTGGTAGGCGTGCGTCGTCCACCACCCGTACGCTTCATCAATACTGTAGCCAACGAAAACGGCTTTGAAGGCACGGCCCGTATGCATGTCATTCCAGACAAGAACAGCCTGCCCATTTTCGTTGTACATGCAAAATAGGCTCCCGATACGCTGATCGCCAATGTAGAAAGCGTGCTGGGCCGGGACTACATTTGGACAGGCCCCAAAGAATGGGAGTCCTAACCCTGAAGGAATCTCCCTGTCTCGCTGAGTACCACCAAGGCCGCGAGTGAATATTATGGAGAGAGTTACGCCTGGCAGACGACACGTGCGTCTTGCCTTTATGCCGCCGCGCCCCGGCAATAGGCGTTCGCAATAATGATGAAAGCTGGTTGGCTGGGGATGGCTTGAGCTAGCGGTTGAAGAAAAGGGATCGATTGGCGACAAGATCAGACCGAGCATGACTCCGAGTACGACCAACATCAGCAGTCCTACGGCAAACCGTTGACCTTCCCGAAGTCCCCTTGGGGCAGTACTAGGGCGAGGGGTTGGTTCAGGTGCCGGCCAAGCAGTTGGTGGCTGGGGATGCTGCTGACGGCTAGCTTCCTGTCGCCTGGGGGCTGGGCCAACACTGCAAGAGGGACAGCCAACACGGCGTTGAATCGGACGCACGGCCAAGGCGAACTCATTGCGCGTAAAGAGCTGTGGCTGTGGTTCCCCTCGTTCTGGCCGTAGTAATTCTGCATAGGAAGACGACTCGTCAAGTATGCCGAGACACAACCGACCGGCGAGTTGAACGATGTCAAGAGTGTCAAGATTGAGGGCGGTAACAGCCCGAAGACGCTCGGTCTCTTCCCGGAAACCATCCCAGCACATGAAGCATGGGAATTCGGGGCCAAGCTGCACCACAACCTCGCCACCTCTGTTTCCGTATAAGGCGGGAAATAATGCTGGAATGTCTAAGGCGAGAGCCCGTCGACCAATACGGCGCTGTGCCTCTCGATCATCCGTAGCGGCCACAACCAGATGAGCATCATCCAAAAGCGCATCTAGCTCGGCGTCATTCAGCGTCTCGTCCACATAGCGTGGTAGTGCTTCCGCCCGTAGGGTCGGCAGCTCGTCAGCCAAATATTCAGTTAGCGCTTCTGCCTTGTTTCTTCCTATGTGCTGCTGGCCTAGGACATGGCGAACAAGGTTCGTAATCTCAAGCGTGTCCCCGTCAATGAGTCGAAGGCGACCGACTCCGCTACGAGCTAGTTCATTGGCAACCTGAGACCCAACCGTTCCCACTCCGACAATGACCACCAGTTGTCTATCGAGTAGCCCTAAGTTCACGCTGGCGGCTATCCGTGAGAATTGTTCAGGCGGTACTGACATATTAGGCAGGAGATTGACAGTGCAAGTTCAGCCGGTGCATACTAAGCGTCATGGGAAGAGCAAGCGAAACAGTTAAACGTCTAGAGGAGCGAGGCCCTCTTGAGCCTGGCCAGCGGCGGCCAATACGACCTGAATTAAAAGTCAGGGACGATGCGCCTTCAATCCAAATAGATGGCGCAACGACTGCCGAAGGCACACTGGAGCAGATGGAAGCCCAGCCAGGAAATGCGCTGGCCCTGCGGGAGGCTAATGGCAACATAAGAGGCGTCGTACTCTCTCCGGAAAGGTACGCCGAACTGGCTGGATGTGAGATTGAAGCCGAAGATCGCTTCCACGCTTTTCAAGGATCAGTAGAGCCGAATCCAGCGGCTTTGGAAGAACTAATGATCGAACAGGTTGATCCCAGCCACGAATGGCGATTTGGCTCACGGATCTGGCCGCCAAAGCATTAGTCCAAGGCGTCGGTCAATGAAGACCCGACGCCTTGGATAAAAACTAGTCCCAGGTTTGCTGGGGAGCCTGATGAACGACCCGAGGCGATTCGTTTGGAACGCGCTTTTCAAGCGCACCGTCTTCGGTTGCAACAACGTCTTTATCCGCAATTGCGATAGCTGCTCGACGTGCTCTAATCTGATCGGCAGTGAGTGGCTTGCTCAGACGTTGGGCCACTTCTGATGCTTTGCCCATCTTGCCTCCTATAGGTCAAAAACTCCCGCGCAGTTTAGCGCTTAATAGGAGCGTGGCAAAGGCTATTGGGGATTTTCGGGTGGCAGATAGGGGGACTGGCGATACCAATCCGCCACCCGGTACCAGTCCTCGTCAATTAGGTGGATGAACCGCTCGGCCGCTCTCTGCCAAGCGTGATACGGGCACTCGCACTCGTCCTGATTGCGGCAGCTCGCCCAGCCCACCCAGAGGCCCATCAGCTCCCGCCGCCGCTCCCCGGCTTCAACGAGCTTCCCGGCAAAGCCATCCAGCTCTTCGTGCGGGCTCTCTGCGAGCAGCGTTCGCAGCCACGAGCAGTCGGCCTCGCCGAGCGGCACGTTTAGCTGGAGCTGGTGGACGGTATCTGCGGCCGCAATCTCGCTGTCCATGTCCGCCAGCAGCCATAACCCACCTTGCTCCTGCACGAATCGCTCTAGAGCCAGCTCGAACCTGACCCACTGCCACGTGATGTTAACTAGCCGGTCAGCGATGGCCGGTTTGTTTTCTTCCTCGGCTGTCAGATAGCCCCTGAGCACATTGAGGTCGTTCCGCATACCGGATACCGGCGTCCAGATGCGCCGGTAACTGCGGTGCTGCTCCAGCCAGTCGATGCCAAGGCGGGACTGCTCAGGCTCTCGTTCCGCTTCCGTGCGATGCCGATGCCGCAGCCGGTAGGCGCTGTCGGCGGCGTACAGCTCGTCGGCCACCGCCTCGATCAACAGCGGCTCGCGGTCCTTGCGCAGATGCTCAACCGAGACATGCAACAGCTCGGCAACCTGCCGCCGGCGCTCTTTGAGCAGGCTGCCCCGGGTGCCCGGAGCCAGCGCAAACAACGTGGCCGCCGGGCCATAGGAGCCGTCGTCAACTCGCTTGGCAGCTTCGGTAATCAAGGTGTGAGCGGCCACGGCTAGATCGGCCGTCTGGCTGCTAGCCGACTTGGCTTGAGTCAGCGCCAGCCCGAGAATCGCCGGACAGCTACGCAAGCCCTCGGTCGTCACGCCTCTGCGAAGCAGGCCGCCCAGCTCGGCGGCCAAGTCAGCGGGCGCGGGGGTTAATGCCTTGCTCACGAAGTTCCCCCAGTACAGCACCTAAAAGCGCCCATTTGCTTCCCGCACCCTGCGGTTATGGACAAGCTCGTGACGTATCTGATTGTCGCCATCGTGGCACTCAGCGTCCTGGTATCCGCAGGCCCCACCCTGGTCGCGCTGGTCCATGCCGCTGTTCCTCTCACCATAGCCGTCGGCATCGTGGCGATCATCGTCCGCCTGGTCTTTTTCCACACCCGCCACTGATGCCCGCAATGTCAATTCCACACTTGACCGCCCGACTGAAGCCGTCGGACAATGGAGGGTTACGTTGGCACCTGGGCCTTCCTGCTCATCCCCGAAAACGTGACTTTCGAGGCAGCTAAGCGAGAAGGAGGTTCACTATGCCACGACAAAAAACAGTCAAACGAAAACGGTTGCAGCGGGTATCCGTCCGGGCCGAGCACCACGAGGAGCCGGACTGGGACCGCTTCGCCTGGGCGCTGCTCCAGTACGCCCGAGTCCTGGCAGAGGAAACATCGGGCGAAGGCACACCGGAGCCATGACGCGCGCCGAGCTGAACTGGTTTGCGCTCCGGTTTCCGCGTGACCTGGAGCAGGACGCCGTGCTGGCCACCCTGTCGGCCTTCTCCGGCGCGGCCCACGGCACCCGTCTGGTATTCGACCTGCACGCCACGGCTGAGGGCATCACGCACCGGCTGGCGATCAGTCCGGCTGCCACTGACTCCGCCATCGGCAGCCTGCGGGCGGCGATCCCGAGCCTGCGGTTGCAGCCGGGCGACGCTCCGGCGCTTGCCACACCTCGCCGCCTGCTCTGGCAGCTTCACCCGGCCGTCGCGGCGCTCCGCGTCGATGAACTCGGGGCCACCGCCGCCAGCCTGCTGTCGAGCCTGTTTCCGCTAGACGACGGCGAGTCGATCCGGCTGCGGTGGACGCTGCGTTCCGCCCCGCGTCCGCACCTGCCGGATCTGCCGGACAATCAGCTTGTCGGCCGCCTGCGGGTCCTGCGGGCCAAGCTGGCGCTGGCCGGCCTGGCGGGATACGGCGAACTGTTCGTGACGGCCGGATCACCGGGCCGCGCGTCGCAGCTCACCCAGCGTGTCGCCTCCGTGCTGCGCAGCCTGGCGACCCCGCACGGCCAGTTGGCCGCCGACCCCTACTGGTACGGGCAGGCAGCGCATCTGTTTGGCCAGCGTGGGCGCTACATGAGCGCCGCCGAGCTGGCCGCCGTCATCGGCTGGCCGATCGACTGCCCGGACGTTCCGGGCCTGGAGCTCGGCGCGGCCAAGCGCCTGGTGCCGAGCGCCGCCCTGCCACCGGACGGCCGCGTGCTCGGTACCAGTGACTTCGGCGATATGAACCGCCCGGTAGCGATTTCGCCCGCGGCCTCGACGCGCGGTCTCTACCTCCTCGGCCCGACCGGCACCGGCAAGACCAGCTTGCTTAAGAACCTCGTCCGCAACGACCTCGAGCAGGGACGCGGCCTGGCGGTCATCGAGACCAACGGCGATCTGGTGCAGGACCTGCTCGACCTGGTGCCGGAGGAGCGGATCGGTGATGTCGTGCTGCTCGACCCAACCGATGCTGAGTATGCCGTGGGCTTCAACCCCTTCGCCTCCGCTGCCGAGCCCTCCCTGATAGCCGACCAGCTCGGCGAGCTGTTCCAGCGGCTCTGGGAGGCGTTCTGGGGGCCGCGCACGGCCCAGCTCACCCATATGGGCCTGCTTACGCTGGCCCGGCGCAAAGGCTCGACGCTGCTCGATTTGCCGCGCCTCTACCTGGATTCCGGTTTCCGCGAGCGCGTACTCGCCGACCTGGACGACCCCCTGGGCCTCGGCCCGGACTGGCAGTGGTTCGACGGTCTGCCGCCCCGCGAACAGACGAGCGTGGTCGCGCCGCTGCTCAACAAGGTGCGGGCGTTCACCGCCCGTCCGGCGATCCGCGCCATTGTCGGCCAGGCCACGCCGCGTCTGACCATCCGACAGATCATCGAGGAGCGCAAGGTGCTGCTCTGCCATTTACCGAAGGGACTGATCGGCACCGAGACCGCCCAGCTCCTCGGCTGCCTCGTTCTCACCACCATCTGGCAAGCGTTGGCCGAACGGGCGGGCCTGCCGGCCAGCCGCCGGCATCCCTTCGGCGTCAACGTCGACGAGGTACAGGACTTCGCCGATGCGCCGATTCCCTGGGATGAGCTGTTCGCCCAGGGGCGCAAGTACGGGCTGAGCCTAACCGTGGCCCACCAGAACCTCGCTCAGCTCCCGAAAGAGCTGCGCGAAGTCATCCTGGCCAACGCCCGCAGCAAAGCCGTCTTCGCCCTATCCAGCAGCGATGCCAAGGCGCTGGAGCGGCTGTTCGCGCCGTCATTGACCGCCGCCGACCTCCAGGCGCTTGACCCGTTCGCGGTTGCCGCGCTCGTTGCCCTAGACGACGGCGGCACCGCCCGGCCGGTGACGCTGAGGACGCCATCGCCGCCGCAGCCGCTCGGCAGCGCTGAGCAGGTCCGCGCCGCGTCACGCCGGAGCTATGGCCGGAGGCGCAGTGAGATCGAGGCGACGCTGCGCCGCCAGGCCAGTTGTCGTCCCCAAGCGGCAGCCCCGGTCGGGCGCAAGCGCCGGAGTGCCCGATGACCTGTCCGTTCGCCCGTCCGGTCGCGTCGTGCTGGCAGCCCGGGATTCCGCATCGCAATCTGGATATTCGGGGCGGTTCGCCACTGACTATGTGTGGTTTTCGGAGCGCGAAGTGAACACCCGCCGCCTTACGGCAGCGGCGCTCGGTGACGTTGCCACCCACCTGGCCGAGGGTGACTTCGCCGTCCTAAAGCGAGTGTCTGAACTGCGCTTCGCCACCGGCTCCCAGCTCACCCGCCTGCACTTCGCTGAAGGCGACAGTCCGGCCGCCAACGCCCGCGCCGCCCGTCGGGCGCTTCTGCGCCTCATGCAGCTGGACGTACTGGAGCGCCTGCCCAGGGCCATCGGCGGCGCTCGGGCCGGGAGCGCCGGCTTCGTCTACCGGCCGGGCCTGGCCGGGCAACGCCTGGCTATGGAACGCGGTTGGATTCCCGCGCAGAGGGCGCGGCGGTCGCGCGTGCCGGGGACGCTGTTCGTCCGTCACGCCCTCCAGGTCGCCGAGCTGCACACGCGCCTGATTGAAGCTGACCGTGCCGGGCGTATTGAGCTGCTGGAGCTGAGTGCTGAGCCTGCGTGCCATCGCCGTTTGCCGAGCGGGATTGGCACTCAGCCGGAAGCCCGGCTCAAGCCCGACAGCTTCCTACGCCTGGGAGCCGGCGACTTCGAGGACAGCTATTTCATCGAGGTCGATAGGGGAACCGAGGGCAGCCGCGCGCTGATCCGCCAGCTCAAGGCGTACCTGGCATACCAGGCCAGCGGCCGGGAGCAGCGGCAGCGCGGCGTCTTTCCGCTGGTGTTGTGGCTCGCGCCGGACGCCCGGCGGGCGCAGGTCATCACGGACTGCGTGCGGGCGCTGCCGCGCGCCGACCGCGGGCTGTTCCGAGTAGGGCTTTTCACTGACGCTTTGCAGCTCATACGTGACACCGGAGGGAGTAACGAACTGTCACCAACACCGGCTTGGCCATCAGGGGCGTGAGGTATACTTATAAGTAGCAATCCATAAATCTCGGGGGACCGGAAAGGAGGTAACACGTGCCCGACACACACTCATCAAAGAACGCAATCGCCGCGCCTGCGCCCGCGCCGGGCAAGCGGGCCTTCGCCTACCTCCGGGTTTCCTCCGAGGGGCAGGTCAAGACCGGTTACAGCCCGGACGGCCTGTCGATCTCCGCTCAGAAAGAGCGAGTCGAAGAGAAGGCCGCCCGGCACGACTCCCGCGTGGTCCGCTTCTGGGGCGACCCCGGCAAGAGCGCCTTCACCGACCTGCACAGGCGCACCGACTTCCTGGAGATGCTGGACGAGCTGAAGCGCTGCAACGGCTCCGAGGAGACGCGCATTGACTACGTGATTATCTACGCCATTGACCGCTGGGCGCGCAACGTCCAAGACCACTTCGCGACCCGCGAGCTGGTCCGAGAGGCCGGTGCCGCTCTCCTTTCCGTCACCGAGCCGATGCTCGGCGAGGACACGCCGGAGGCTTTCTACTTCGAGGGTCTGCAAGCCGTCAATGCCGAGTATGAGTCCCGCAAGACCTCGCGCCGGGTGCGCGGCGGCATCCTCCAGAAGGCCAAGGAAGGCGGCACCCACGGCCCCGCCAAGCTCGGCTACCGAAACGACGTGGAATACCTGCCGGATGGCCGCAAGGTGCCCTGCGTCGTCCCTGATCCGGAGCGCCACCACTTCTTCACGGTCGGCTTCCAGTTGTTTGCTTCCGGCACCTACTCCCTCTCTGTCCTGGCGAATGAGCTGTATGAGCTGGGTCTGCGCAGCCGTCCGACCCGTCGTCATCCGGCCAGTAAGCGCAAGGTCACGGCCTCAACGTGGCAACGCATCCTTCGCGACCCGTATTACCTGGGCCTAGTCCCGTACAAGCTGGGCACGCCGGAGGAGCAGATTTTCCCCGGGCGGCACAAAGCGCTCACCGATCAAGTCACTTTCGACAAGGTGCAGGCCGTCCTGGATGAGAACCGCGTCTCCGGGGATAAGAGCCAGAAGCACCGGCACTACCTCAAGGGCAGCATCTTCTGCGGCAAGTGCGGACGCCGCCTGATCTATGGCCCGAGTCGCGGCAAGAGCGGGCAGATTTACGAGTACTTCTTCTGCGGCGGTCGTATTCGCGGCGGCGAGTGCTCAATGCGGACGAACATGCGCCCGGAGCTGATCGAGAAAGCCATCGAGCGGCATTACCGCACCCGGCCGGTTCAGCTCACGCCCACCGACGTGAAAAAACGCACCCAAGCCATCGAAGCCCTGGTGGCCGTCAGTCAGCAGGGCATGGCCGAGGTCAAAGCGGCCAAGACCGCGCTCATCGGGCAGCTCGAAGGCCAGCAGGCCAGGCTGCTGCGTCTCCATCTGGAGGAGGGCGACGCCGTCTCGCCCAATGCCTTCCGTGAGGAGCGGGCACGGCTGGACAAAGAGATCAAGGCCGCCAGGAAATCCTTGGCGGCGACGGAGGAGCGGCTCGACCTGGACGGCACGGTGCTGCGCATGGCGCTGGAGCTGGCCGGGGACGTGGCCGAGGTCTACGCCGCTGGCCCCGAGTCGATCAAGCGGGGCTACAACCAGGCGTTCTTCAAGAAGCTCTACGTGCTGCCGGATTGGGATGAGGAGCAAGGTGAGCCCGTAGTCCGAGTGACCGAGGCTGAGCTGACGCGGCCTTACGCCGTGCTCCTGACGGAGGACTTCGCAGACAAGGCCCAAGCCGAGGCGGAGCGCCTACGCGCTGAAGCCAAAAAGGAAGGCGATCCCAGCGGGACCGCCTTCCTTCGGTCGGTGTTCGACCTTGACGCTTATGGCGGAGAGGGAGGGATTCGAACCCTCGAGAGAGCTTGCGCCCCCTACTCGCTTAGCAGGCGAGTGCCTTCAGCCACTCGGCCACCTCTCCGGGCCCGGAAAACGATAGCGCCGGGTTCCGGATCCCGCCGATGGGCCTCAAACGGTCGATATGCGTCCACTTTTCGGCCCATCGGCGCGGATAGGCTCGGGGCGATGGCGAGCCCGCCCGCGCAGTCGCACGCCCGCTACGAGGAGGCCTTCGCCGAGGTCGAGGCGCCGTTTGCCTTCGTCGACCTCGACGCGATGGCGGCGAACGCGGCGGCGATGCTGGAGCGAGCGGGGACCAAGCCGATCCGCGTCGCCAGCAAGTCGCTGCGTTGCCGGGCGACGATCGAGCGGGCGCTGGACAGTGGGGAGCGCTTCGCCGGCCTGATGACCTTCACCCTGCCGGAGACGCTGTGGCTCGCCGAGCAGGGCTTCGAGGACCTGCTGCTCGCCTACCCGACGGTCGACACCGAGGCGCTGGGCCAGCTGGCGCTGCGCTCGGCCGCCAACCCCGAGGGCGCGCCGATCGTGATGGTCGACTGCCGCGAGCACCTCGACGCGATCGAGGCCGTGCTCGGAGCCGGCGCGCCGCCGGTCCGCGTCTGCATCGACGTCGACGCGAGCTGGTGGGCGTTCGGCGGACGGCTCAAGGCCGGGCCGAAGCGCTCGCCGATCCACACCGTCGAGCAGGCGGTCGAGCTGGCGCGCGAGATCGAGCGGCGCCCGCAGCTCGAGCTGGCTGCGCTGATGGCCTACGAGGGCCAGATCGCCGGAGTCGGCGACACGCCGCCCGGACGGCGCCTGCGCGGCACCGCGATCCGCTGGATGCAGCGGCGCTCTGCCGCCGAGCTGGCCGAGCGGCGCGCGGCGATCGTCGCCGCGGTGCGCGAGGTGGCGCCGCTGCAGATCGTCAACGGCGGCGGCACCGGCAGCCTCGAGCTGACCGGCGCGGAGCAGGCCGTCACCGAGGTGACCGCCGGCTCGGGCTTCTACGCGCCCGTCCTCTTCGACCACTACAGCCGCTTCTCCCTGACCCCCGCCGCCGGCTTCGCGCTGCCGGTCGTCCGCAAGCCGGCGCCCGGGATCGCCACCGCGCTCGGCGGCGGCTACCTCGCCTCCGGCAGCGGCGACGCGGCGCGCCTGCCGTCCCCCTGGCTGCCGGAGGGCCTGCGCCTCGACGCCGAGGAGGGCGCCGGCGAGGTGCAGACCCCGCTGCTCGGCCCGGCCGCCGCCGAGCTGGAGATCGGCGACCGCGTCTACCTCCGCCACGCCAAGGCGGGCGAGCTGTGCGAGCGCTTCGACGTCCTCCACCTGATCGAGGGCGACGAGATCGTCGACGCCGTCCCCACCTACCGGGGCGAGGGGAAGGCGTTCCTCTAGGCCCTCATAGCTAAGGCCCGAGCACCCGCTCCGCGTACTCGTTGGTGAAGACGCGGCCGGGGTCGAGCTCGTCGCGGGCCGCCTGGAAGCGGTCCCACTCGGGATAGAGCGGCGCCAGCGTCGCGGCGTCCTGGAAGTGGCGCTTGCCCCAGTGCGGCCGGCCACCGTACTCGCGCATGATCCCCTCCACCGCCTCGAAGTAGGGGCGCCACTCCATCCCCCGGTACTGGTGGACGGCGACGTAGGCGGTGTCGCGCTCGTGCGACGGGCTGAGCAGGGCGTCGTCGCCGGCCGCGACGCGGACCTCGATCGGGAAGAAGACCGGATAGCGGTTGCGTCGCACCCACTCGATCGTCCGCCGCACCGCCTCTGGCCCGTGCTCGCGCGGCACGCCGTACTCCATCTCGGTGAATCGCACGCGACGCTCGCTGGCGAAGATCCGGTGGCTCGCTTCGGTGCGGCTGCTGCCGGAGGCGAGCCGGCCCGCGAGGCGCGAGAGCGCCGGGATCGCCGCCGGGAGGAGCTTGCCCGTGGCGGCGAGCGAGCCGAGCGCCCAGTTCTCCAGCACCACCTCGTTGAACCGCGCCGCGCGGGCGCGTCGCGGCGGCGGCGCTCCCGGGACCCGGTTGCGCTCGATCGTCAGCGCCGAGTCGGAGTAGGGAAAGGTGAAGAGCTCGAAGTGGTCGTGGGCGGCCGTGTGGCGCTCGAAGTCGTCGAGCACCTGCTCGCGCGGGCGCGGCGCGTCGACCCGGCGCAGCGCGAAGGCAGGGACGCAGCGCAGGGTCACCGCCGCGATCGCGCCGAGTGCCCCGAGCCCGATCCGGGCGGCGCGCAGCAGCTCGGGCTCGGCGCCGTCGATCTTGCGTGCCTCTCCGGCCGCGGTGACCAGCTCGATCGCCTCGACCTGGGCGGAGAGGTTCCGGAGCCGGGCGCCGGTGCCGTGGGTCCCGGTCGAGATCGCGCCGGCGACGGTCTGGCGGTCGATGTCGCCGAGGTTCTCCATCGCCAGCCCGAGCCGGTCGAGCTCGCCGTTGAGGTCGGCGAGCACGGTGCCGGCGCCCACCTCGACCAGGCCGGACGCCGGATCGGCCTCGATCACGCCGCTCAGCGCCGCGACGTCGATCGCCACGCCGTCGGTCAGGGCAGTGCCGGTGAAGGAATGGCCCGCGCCGAGCACGCTCGCCCTTCCCGCGGCCGCCGCCTCGGCGACCGCGGTGCTCAGCTCCTCGCGATCGCGCGGGGTCAGGATTCGCGCCGGGCGACATTCCTGGTCCCCGGCCCAGTTGCGCCAAGCGCCGGCCATGCGGAGAACCTACCCCTCCGCCGGCCGCACCTCCTCCGCCGGCAGGACGTCTTCCGGCGAGAGCGTCCCGCCCGGCGGGCGGACGCGCGGCGGGGGAAGGACCCGGTAGGCATAGGCCGCGGTGAGGACGAGGAGGACGGCGATCGCGACGCTCGGCGCCTCGTAGCCGGCGGCGCTGGCGGCGGCGCCTCCGGCCACGGCTCCGAACATCTGCCCTGCCGCCCACGCCATGTTCGAGAGGCCGGCCGCGAAGCCCTGGTGGAGTCGGCTCGCCTCCGCTGTCTCCGACAGGGTCGTGAGGGCGGGCGTGAAGCAGATCCCCGCACCGAGCGAGCCGAGGATGAGCGCGCCGAGGATCGGGACCAGGGCGTTGGCGCCGGCGATCGCGAGCATCGAGCAGGAGCAGATTCCGATCCCGGCGACGAAGGGGACGCGGCGCCCGATCCGGTCGGAGTAGCGGCCGACAAGCGGGGCCAGGCCCGCCTCCAGCGCCGCGCCCGCGATGAAGCCACCGGCGATCGCGGCGTGGCCGCCGCCCAGCTCGTCGATGCGCAACGGCACCAGCACCTCCACCGCGCCGAACATCAGCGACGGGATGGCGACGAAGAGGGTGGCGGTGACGATCGGCCGGCTCAGCATCGCGTCGACGACTTCGCCCAAGGTCTGCCGCTCGGGCGCCGCGACCTCCGGCAGCGTCGTGGCGATGACGCTGAGGACAAGCGTCAGCGCCATCACCGAGCAGAAGACGATCTCGGTGCCGACTTCGGCGGCCACCGAGCCGAAGATCGGGCCGATAAGCGCCCCCGCGACCGCGGTGCCCAGCGCCGTCCCGATCGCCGAGCCGCGCCGCTCCGGCGCCGTCGCGCCGATAAGCCAGGTGAGCGCCCCCGACCAGATCAGCGCGCCGGAGATGCCCTGGGCGAAGCGGGCGCCGTCGAGCAGCGCCACCGACTCGGCGAAGCCGAAGACGACGCTCGACCCACCGAGAAGCAGCAGCCCCGAGATCACCGTCCGCCGCGGTCCGACCCGCCCGGCGACGAAGCCCGCGGGAAGCGAGGCGGCCAGGGTGCCGGCCGCGTAGGCGGCGGCGAGGACGCCGGCCTCGGCCTGGCTGAGCCCGAACTCGTGAACGTAGTCGGGCAGCAGCGGCGCGATCGCCGCGTAGAAGGCGACGTCGAAGAAGACGATGGCCGAGGTGAAGACGAGCAGGCGCCGCATCGCTCAATCCAATCAGTAAGGCGCCTTAATGGTCCACGCCTTTACGTCCATAGATTTGCGGCTAGCATCGACGCGGGGGCGTGTGCCCCGGAGGCGACAGCCCATTCCGGAGGGGTGGCAGAGCGGTTGAATGCGGCGGCCTTGAAAGCCGTTAGGCGTCGTAAGGCGTCTCGTGGGTTCGAATCCCACCCCCTCCGTTTATAGCCAGATCCGGCTGAATCCGGTTGGCTGGTGCGGCAGCCGGTGGCAAGGGGCATCGGCCAGGCAATCCGAGCACGCGGCTAGGGTCGCCGGCCGTGGGCGACTTCCCGTCGATGAAGGCAAAACGTCTCCTCGCGACGTTGGAACGCAAACCGCTCGGCTACAGCGTCGTGCGGCAATCCGGCTCACATCGCCGCCTGGAGGCTCCCGGTCGCCCGGCATTGACCTTTGCCTTCCACGATTCGAGCGACGATCCCCTCCGGCCTGGTCCGCAAGATCCTTGTCCGAGACGTGGGACTTGCGGAGGACGAAGCCCGGAAGCTACTCTGACTTGGAGAATCTGATGGAGACCGTGCGTGTCATCTACCACCATGAGGACGATGGCTGGTGGGCCGAGTCGCCCGATGTTGAGGGCTGGTCCGCCGCTGGCGACACCTACTCTGAGGTCGTCAAGCTGGCCGATGAGGGCATTCCCTTTGCCCTCGGCCATGACGCCGCTCTGGAGCATTACGTCCCCGCGGGCGAGCACGTAGCGGCGTAATTCTTCGCTCAGCACTTCGCCGGGATGCATTCGCATCGTGGAATTCACGAGCTTGCGGCGCTTATCGAGGTAGTCGATTACCTGCGGCACCCCGCGATGATCTCCGGCTATCGGGCTGCGACCGGGCACGTGCCAAACGATGTCCTCGGCCAATAGCTCGACCACTGGAGCAGTCGAGCCGCCGGCATACATCTCGACCTGGCGTCGGTGCAGCTCGGCAACGAGCCCGACTGCATCGATACTGCGATCCACCCGCGACGAGGCCGTGATTCTTCCAGAGACCCCACTGATGCGAGGGCAGCATCAAGCGGTGATGGGGACAATTCCGGGCTGAGCTGCGACCCGCCCAAGCCACGCACGCACGGCTGGATACGGCCCAAGGTCAAAGCCGCCCTCCGGGGCGACGTGGGTATAGGCATAGAGCGCGATGTCGGCAATCGTGAAGCGCTCGGCAACGAAGTATTCCTGATCGGCGAGATGCTGCTCCATAACGTCGAGCGCAGCCCGTCCTGCCGCGCGTCGAGCCTCAATCTCCGGCGCGGGCGGAGGGCTGTCGGAGATCGAGACCCAGAAGCGGACGACTGCGATACCCGGCTCATGCTTGTACTGCTCGAAGAACAGCCATTGCAGCACCTGTGCGCGCTCGTAAGCATCGTGGGGCAGGTAGCGGGTGCCATCGGCGAAGTACCACAGGATCGCGTTGGACTCTCCGAGCGGCCGACCGCCCTCAAGCACGACGGTCGGAACGTTGAGCGAGGGACTGAGCCCCCCGAGCACATCAACTCGATCCGAGTGATCCTCAACCGACAGCTCGCGTCGCTCGAACTCGATCCCGAGCAGACTGAGGATCAGGCGGACCTTGTAGCAGTTGCCGGAGACCGGGTTGTCGTAGAGCAGCAAGGGCATGATCGGGCGCAGGTCGCGCAAGCTGTACCACACGCCGGTGGCACAGACGGTGGCACGAATTCCACAAACCGCTTGAGCAGGCCATTTCCGCCACTTCTCGCCGCGCCTTGAAAGCCGTTAGGCGTCGTAAGGCGTCTCGTGGGTTCGAATCCCACCCCCTCCGTTCCCTCCCCCAACCGCGGCGCCTGTGAGAGGGTGGCCGGATGGACCTGATCACCGTGCTGCCCCTGGCGTTCGTGATGGTCGCGGGGCCGCAGATCATCAGCGCCGTCTTCTTCGCGACCGCGGAGCGATGGGGTCGGCTCTCGGCGGCGTACGTGCTCGGAGCCGGCTGCTCGATCGCGCTGGTCCTGGTGGCGGGCTACGTGCTCGCCGGCGCCCTCGGCGGCGGCGGCGACAGCGACGGCGACTCCAGGCTGCGCGGCATCGACTACGCGATCGTCGCCCTGCTGCTGTTCGCGATGCTCCACAAGTTCCGCACCCGCGACGAGAGCGAGCCGCCGAAATGGATGGGCAGGCTGCAGGGCGCCACGCCGGCGCTGGCGTTCGCCCTCGGGTTCATGCTGCTCGGCTTCTTCCCCAGCGACCTGGTGACGGGCCTGAGCGTCGGCGCTCACCTCGGCAACGACGGCGACCCGGCCTGGTACGCGCTGCCCTTCCTCCTTCTCACCCTGCTGTTCCTCGCCTCCCCGGCGCTCGCCGTCGTCGCGCTCGGGCGGCGCGGCAAGCTGGTGCTGCCGCGCGTGCGGGACTGGATGAACACGAACTCGTGGATCGTCAGCGAGATCGTGCTCGGCTTCTTCGTCGCGATCGTGCTGGCCGGCTGAGCCGACGGAGCCCGCGAACCGACGTCAGTCGGAGAGCTCGACGCGCTCGATCGTCCGCGGCTCGCGCGGACGGTCGCCGGCGTCGGTCTCGGTCGACTCGATCGCGTCGACCGCGTCCATGCCGTCGACCACGCGCCCGAAGACGGTGTGCTTGCCGTCGAGCCAGGGCGCCGACTCCGTGGTGACGATGAAGAACTGCGAGCCGTTCGTGTTGGGGCCGGCGTTGGCCATCGCCAGCGCTCCCCGCACGATCTTGTGCTCGTTGATCTCGTCCTCGAAGGTGTAGCCGGGGCCGCCGGTGCCGGTGCCTTCCGGGCAGCCTCCCTGGATCATGAAGTCGCGGATGACCCTGTGGAAGACGAGGCCGTCGTAGAAGCCGTCGGCCGCCAGCTTGCGGAAGTTCTCGACGGTCTTCGGCGCGTCGTCGTCGTGCAGCTCGACGACGATCGCCCCGGCGCTGGTCTGGAGGGTTGCCTGCGACACGGGTGCGAACCCTACGGCATCCCGCTCACCTGGACGACGACCGGCCGCGAGGCGCCCGGCGCGTAGGGCCAGCGCTCCTCGGCAAGCGCGACGGCCCGCAGCCGGATCCGGGCCACGCCGCTGACGTAGCGGAACCGGTAGCTGGCGCGGAAGCGGCCGTCGTGGTCGCTGCGGACGACCAGCACCGGCCGCCAGCGGCGAGCGGCATCCTCGAAGTACTGGATCGCGACGAGCTTGCCGCGCCGGGGCAGCGGCGCCCCCTGGGCGCGCACCCTGCCCCGGAGCGCGACCGACTCGCCCGTCTCCAGGCGGCGAGGAGAGGCGAGGAGGGAGAGGCCGGCGCGGACGCGCAGCGCCAGCGCGGCGCGCCGGGAGGCGCCGAGCGCCTCGTCGCCGGCGAAGGCGACGGTGACGCGGCGCGACGTCCCGATGGGGAGCGGCAGGACGAAGCGGCCGTGCGGTCCCGTCTCGACTACATCGACCCGCCTACGGGCCAGCGCCCCCCGCGAGGGCCGCGAGACGACGCGCACCCGGCGCCCGGCGATGCCGGCGCCGTCGGCGGTGACGAGACGACCGACGGCCTTCACCCTGGTGGAGAACGGCACGGTGACGCTTTCGCCGCCCCGCCCGCGCCAGCGCAGATGCGCGAAGAGGCGGGTCTTGGCCTTGCGCCTCGCGCCGCCCTCGACCGGGCGCGACGCCGACACGTCCGCGGCCGCCGCGCCCACCGGCGGCGGCGGCACCTTGCGCAGCGCCATCTCGGTGCCGTCGGCGCGCCGCGTGCTCGAGGCGAGGTTGCCGGCCGCGTCGCGCGCGTCGGCGCGGAAGAGGTAGACGCCGGGACCGAGGTCGCTGGGCAGCTGGGCGGTGAGCCGCGCCGTCTCCGCCGAGGCGCCGGGCGTCAGCCTGGTCGGCAGCTCGGCCCACCCCTCCTGATCCAGACGGCGGTAGACGATCTCGCCGGCGGCCGGGCCCGAATGCGCGTCGGAGACGTCGGCCCGGACGGTCTCGGGCAGGGCGCCGGCGTCTTCGGGCGCCGGCGCGAAGGAGACGCCCGGCGGCACGTTGTCGAGGCGCAGCGGCACGGTCACGGCGGTCGAGCGCTCCTCGTTGCCCGCCTCGTCGCGCAGCCACAGCTCGAGCGAGTAGGCGCCCGGGCCCGGAACGGAGCGGTTGGGGAGCGCCGCGATCCCCCGCCCGGGGGCGAAGCGGACACCGCCGTCGAAGCCGGCCGGCCCCGAGATCCGCCACGAGGCGCCGCCGACCGGGCTCGCCGGACCCTGAGGCGGATTGACCCACGAGACGTCGAAGTCGTTGACGCGGCGCCAGCCGCTGCCGCCGCCGAGCGAGACGTCGCGCGGGTGGGCGGGCGGGTTGTTGTCGATCGCGAGCGACTGCTCGTCGGTGCAACCGGGGTTGCCGGCGAAGTCGGTGACGCAGTGGCGCAGCTGGTGGAGTCCGTCGCTGAAGGCCGTGGTGGCGATCGCGGCGCTGCCCCTGGCGCTGGCCGGACAGGGCTGCATCGTGGTCCCGCGCCACTCGCTGCCGATCAGCGCCTTGGCGCAGCCGTACTCCGTCAGGTTGACGCGGGCGCCGTCGATCGTCGTCTCGCCGAAGCGGACGCCGCCCCCCGTGTCGACCCCGGCGAAGTCGACGTTCTGGGTGCCGCGCTTCCAGCCGGGCGTGCTGAGGTCGCCACCCAGCCCGGGCCCGGGACGCTGGTTGTCCTCGACCGTGATCGTCAGCGCTCGCAGCGCCGACCACGAGGTCGCGTCGAGGCCGCACCAGGCGCTCTCCGGCTTGGCGCAGAGCAACCGGTCCTCGAGCGCCGGCTGCGGCGGGTCTATCCCCAGCACGAAGCTTCGGGGCGTCGTGTCGGTGCCGGCCGCCGAGGCCAGGACGGAGAAGCCGCCGCCCCAGGTGCCGGCGCCGATCCGTTGTTGCATGCCGTCGTGGAGGGCGTGCCACCAGGTGCCGCTCACCCGGGAGATCGCCGTGCCGGGCGGTGCCTCCCAGCGCCAGCGCGCGTAGCGCGTGCCGGAGACCGTCCCCCCGCCGCGGGTGAAGCTCTTCATATGAGCGCCGTCGAACGGGTCCTGGCCGGCGGGAGGCACGCAGTAGGCGTCCTGGCGGAACTTGGCGCCTCCGGTCGAGTCCCACCAGCTCGCGTCGGCACCCACGTACCAGCCGCACTGGGCGACGCTGTACTTGGCGGCGTGCGCCTCGCGCGCCCCGAGCAGCAGCAGCGCCAGGGCCAGGCAGACGCCCAGCCCGACGACCCGGATCGTCCCCACTCGTGCTCCCGACATGGATTTCCCTCCCTCGCTCGACGGCATTGGAGGGATAAGGCGCGAGCGGCCCGATCTCTCCCCCCCTGCCGCCGAATGCCCGAGCGAGCCGCTCTGCGAGAATGGCGCCGATGTCGCTGCCGACGAAGGATCAGGTGACCGAGAAGCTGCGGGCCGTGATCGACCCGGAGCTGCGCCGCTCGATCGTCGAGCTGGGCATGGTGCGCTCGATCGAGATCAAGGACGACGGCCGGGTCGACGTGGTCGTCTCGCTGACGACCGCCGGTTGCCCGATCCGGGCCCACTTCGAAGGGGCGGTGCGCCAGTGCGTCGGCGAGCTCGATGGCGTCACCGCGGTCGCGGTCGGCTTCGACGTCCTCTCCGACGAGGAGAAAGGCCACCTGCAGAAAGCGCTCGGCCGCGGCAAGCTGCCGGCCGGGGCGCTGGCCCAGGTCAAGAACGTGATCTGCATCGCCTCGGGCAAGGGCGGTGTCGGCAAGTCGACGATGACGGCAAACCTGGCCGCCGCGCTGGCCGCCGAAGGCCACCCGACCGGCGCCCTCGACTGCGACGTCTACGGCTACTCGATCCCGCGCATGCTCAACGTGAGCCGCAAACCCGACGTCAACGCCGAGCGCAAGATCCTGCCGCTGGAAGCGGCCGGCGGCGTCAAGGTGATGTCGATCGGCTTCTTCGTCGAGGAGAACTCGGCCGTCGTCTGGCGCGGCGCGATGCTCCACAAGGCGATCCAGCAGTTCCTGGAGGATGTCGCCTGGGGAGAGCTGGAGTACCTGCTGCTCGACCTGCCGCCGGGGACGGGCGACGTCTCGATGACGCTCTCCCAGCTCCTCCCCCAGGCCAAGTTCGTGGTCGTGACGACGCCGCAGCCCGCGGCGCAGACGGTCGCCAAGCGGGCCGCGGACATGGCCAGGAAACTCGACCTCGAGATCCTCGGCGCGATCGAGAACATGTCCGGCTTCACGACCCCCGACGGCGAGCGCTTCACGATCTTCGGCGAGGGCGGCGGCCAGCTGCTGGCCGACGAGCTCGACGTGCCGCTGCTCGGCAAGGTGCCGCTCTCCGAGCCGCTGCGCGAGCACGCCGACGCCGGCACGCCGCTCGTCACCGCGCATCCGGACGCCCCGGCGTCCCAGGCGATCCGCCAGGCCGCACGCGGCATCGTCGCCGCGACGCCGCAGGAGCTGCCGGTGCTGCAGGCGGCCCCGCCGGTCGCCGAGCCGCCCCCGGTCAGCGGCACGCCGCTGCCGGTCGTGCAGGGCTAGCCGGAACGACGAATCCCCAGGATCATCCCCAGCGCCTGCTCGACCTCACCGAGAGTGTCGGCGTTCACCTCGCCAAGTTGCCGAAGCAGGCGTCTGCGAGCGACGGCCCTGAGACCGCGGCAGACGGCGACACTGGCTCGCTCGATGCCTTCCTCGGGAGAGATCTTCGGGCGGAGTGGAGAGGCGGCGCGTGAACTGGACAACGGGACGACAACGATCGACTCGTCTTCCAGGCCCGTCGAAATCTCGTCGACTGAGACCACGATCGCGGGGCGATTCTTGCCTGGCTCTCCTTTCCTCGCGGCGCCGAGCGATGTAAGCCAGATCTCGCCCCGCCGCGGGTCAGTCGATGCCATCGCCGAGGGCCGTCTCCCACTCGCGGTCCTCGGCCTTCACGGCGGCTACACCAGCATCCGCCCTGGTCGCGTCTCGCTCCGCGCGGAAGATCGCCTCGCGGGCAACATCATGAGCGAGATCGGAGAGCATCGCCGACAGGGAGACGCCGCGCTCGCTCGCCTGGCGGGCGAGAAGGTCACGGGTCTCGCGGGTCACCCTGATCGTGGCGGTATCGGTAGCCATCCCGACGCATCATAGCGCCAAAAGATGGCGACATCGAATGGCTATGCGGCCGACTTGCTCTTGTAGTAGTTGGCGTTGATCTCGGCGTATTTCGCCCACTCGGCCGGGAGCTGGTCCTCGGCGAAGCAGGCGTCGACCGGGCACGCCTCGACGCAGGCATCGCAGTCGATGCACTCGTCGGGATCGATGTAGAGCATCTCGACCGAGTCGTAGTCGGGCTCGTCCGGGGTCGGGTGGATGCAGTCCACCGGACAGACCTCGACACATGAATTGTCCTTCTGACCGATGCACGGCTCGGCGATGACGTAGGTCATTCGATGCTTTCTCCTAAGTCGCTTGTCGGTGCATGGCTGGGACCGTCCCTGCCTGCGCGAGCCGACATTTTAGGGATGATGCACCGATGCTGCTGCTGACGGGCGCGACTGGAAGCATCGGCTCGCGCCTCCTGCCGCTGCTGGTGGAGCGCGGCGAGGAGGTCCGCTGCCTGGTTCGAGAGCCGCGGCGGCTGGGCGGGCGACGGGTCGACGTGCAGATCGCGCTCGGCGATCTCGGTGAGATGTCGGACCCCTACCTCGTGCGGCAGGCGCTGCGCGGCGTCGACACGGTGGTCCACCTGGCGGCGACGATCCGCGACCAGCCGCCGCGCCGCATCGAGGAGCTGAACGGCCTCGCCACGGTGCGGCTGCTGCGCGCGGCCGAGCGCAGCGGCGTGCGCCGCTTCGTCTTCTTCAGCGCGCTCGAGGCAGGGGCGGCGCAGCGCACCCGCTTCTTCCGCGCCAAGTGGCTCGCCGAGGAGGCGGTGCGCAGCTCGCCGCTGCGGACGACCGTCTTCGCCCCCTCGATCGTCTACGACCGCAGCGACCCGTGGGTGACGCTGCTGCGGCGCTTCTCGTTCCTGCCGGTGATGCCGGTCTCGGGGGGCGGCCAGGCGCGCTTCCAGCCGATCTGGGCGCAGGACGTCGCCCGGTGCGTCGCCAACGCCCTCGAGCTGGAGGCGCCCGGCGAGCGCTACGAGCTGGCCGGTCCCGAGACTCTCACCTACGACGACATGTCCGACCTGGTCAGCCGCGTCGCCGGCCGGCCGCGGCCGCTCGTCCACGTGCCGCTGCCCGTCATCCGCGCCAGCCTGATCGCCCTCCGCTCCGTCTTCGGCGAGGCCGTGTTCGCTACCTGGGAGGAGGCCGAGCTGATGGAGGTGGGGATGACGACCGGGCGCGGGACGCGCGACGCGGAGGAGCTGGGCGTGGTGCCGAGAAGGATGGGCGATGTCCTCGCCGAGCCCTAGTCCCGGGCTCGGCCGGGTCCGGGGGCGCCTCGCGATCGTGACGGCGACGGCCGTCGCCGTCCTCGCCCTCGCCGCCGCGCCGGCGGCCGCGATCACCCTCGTGCCCCCGAAGGGGAGCGTCTTCTTCGGGGTCAGCGACCGCGGCACCACCGAGGAGTTCAACGAGTTCGTCGAGCTGGTCGGCAAGCACCCGGCGGTGCTGCAGACCTTCCACCCCTGGGGCAACAGCCTCAATCAGTCCTACGAACGGTGGCGCGAAACCGGGACGCGGCCGATCCTCCACATCTCGACCGCCAACGACCAGACGCTGGCCGAGATGATCACGCCGCGGCAGATCGCGCTGGGCGGCGGCGACGACTATCTCCTGCAGCTCAACGACTTCTTCGCCAAACGCGGCCTGCCCGCCTACATCCGACCGCTTGGCGAGCCCAACCGCTGCCTCAACGCCTGGTCGGCGGTCACCTGCGACGGCGCCCAGCGCGGCGGCGAGCACACGACCGGCTGGTACAAGCAGGCCTTCCGCCGCATCGCGACGATCGTGCGCGGCGGCAACAGCGTCGAAGGGATCGACGCGACCCTGGCCGAAATCGGCTTGCCGCCGGTCACGCGCAGCAAGGGGCCGCCGCCGGTCAGCCTCCCGACCGCCCCGGTCAGCATCGTCTGGGCGCCGCTGCCGGCCGGCTCGCCGCGGGTCAAGGGGAACTTCCCCGGCAACTACTGGCCCGGCGGCCGCTGGATCGACTGGGTCGGGACCGACTTCTACTCGCAGTATCCGTACTGGCGCGACCTCAACCGCTTCTACAACGGAAGGCAGTGGCGCGGCAAGCCCTTCGCGATCGCCGAGTGGGCAGTGGCCGGCGAGGACGACCCGCGCTTCGTCAAGCAACTGGTCGCCTGGACGGTGAAGCGCCCCAGGGTGCGGATGTTCGTCTACTACCGCGGCTTCGGCGAGACCGACAACCCGTACCAGCTCGGCCTCTACCCGCGGACGACGAACACGCTGCGGCTCAAGGTCCGGCGACCCTCGTTCCTCGAGTACGCCGACTACAACGCCGGCACCCTGCCGCCGCTGCCGCCCAAGCCGCCGAAATCGCCCCCAGCGCCAGCCCCGGTCCCCTAATCGCCGACGGGACGATTTCCGCTGATAGACAGCGGCTTTCGTCCCGTCGGCATATGAGCCGCCTGCTTGAGCAGGCGGTGGATCGTCTCGGCTAGCCGGCGAGGTTCGCGTTCTACTTGCTCCCACGTGCAGCGCGCGACCTGCCAGCCGGCGAGCATCAGGCGCTGCTCACGCTTGCGGTCGATCTGGAAGGCGGAGTCGGTGTCGTGGTAGCGGCGGCTGTCGGCTTCGACGATCAGGCCGGCATCGCGCCAGAGGAAGTCCGGTTTCAAGAGGCGATCTCCGACGTCGATCTTGACGTTGACCTCCGGTTCGGGCAATCCGGCCCGCACGCACATGTCGAGGAACAGCACCTCCAGGTCGCTGCGGGTCCGCCTCGTCTGGGGATGGATCCCGTCGAGAAGCATGCGAAGGCGGGCGACCCCGCGTCGTCCCCGGCTGCGCTTGATCAGCCGCCGAACAGACTGGTGGTCCAACAGCCTCAGAACCTCGGCCTCCGAGATCGCCCTCCGCAGCTCTTCGATCGGCACGACCGCCGCGAGATCGAGGAGGGTGCGAGGCACCGTCGTACAGGGAATGCCGCGCAGCACCGTGCGGTCGGCGTCGAGGAGCGACCCGTCCCGGTGCGCGCTGATCCCGCGCGGCGCCCTGCCACGTCGCTTCGGCGCCGTCACGTCGATGAGCTGCCGGTCCTTCCGCAACCCCCAGAGCGCCGCCGCCGAACGATGGGAGAGGACCGCTTGCGGTCCGCACGCCAGAACGGCGGCCATGTAGCGACCCTCCCGGTGGCTGAGGAGCGGGTGCCCTACGGAGTACACGCCTTGATGGACGCGATGAAGGCGCCCAACGGGAAGTCTCTGGTGCGCCGCCCGCTCCGAGAGCCCGAGGCGGCGCAGTTGGTCAAGGGAGACAAGCCCTTGCTGCGTCGCCGCGAGCCGTGCAACCGATGCATCCACCGGCGTCGCAGTCCGATGGGCCGAAAACCGCTCTATGTCAGCGGGAATCGGCCCGTCGGCGGGGAGGGGCTGGGCTGGCGTGGGCGGCGTCGGCATCGCTGCCCGAGCCTTGCGGGTCGCGGCGCGCGTGTGGTGCGCTGTTCGTGCCAATTCTTTGACGGCAACGCAAAAAAAAGGCCCGGCGTCGGCCGGGCCTCTCGAAGCCACTCGCCCGTTGGGCAGGTGTCTCGGTGCCGACGGGACGAAAACCGCTCTATGTCAGCGGGAATCGGCCCGTCGGCACTGAGGGGGCTGGCTACATCATCCCGCCCATGTCCGGCATGCCTCCGCCGGGCATGCCGCCGGCGCCGTCCTTCTCCGGCGGTTCGGCGACGATCGCCTCGGTGACGAGGATGTTCTTCGCGATCGAGGCCGCGTTCTGCAGCGCCGAGCGCGTCACCATCGTCGGGTCGATGACGCCGGCCTTGATCAGGTCGCCGTAGTCGCCGTTGGCCGCGTTGAGGCCTTCGCCCGCCTTCAGGTCGCGGACCTTGTTGACGACGACCGAGCCCTCGAGGCCCGAGTTCTCGGCGATCTGGCGGACCGGCTCCTCCAGCGAGCGGTGCACGATGCGTGCCCCGGTCGCCTCGTCGGGGTCGTCGAGCGTCTCGGGGTCGAGGTCGCTCTGCGCGTTCAGCAGCGCCACGCCGCCGCCCGGCACGACACCCTCCTCGAGCGCCGCCCGGGTCGCCTGGAGGGCGTCCTCGACGCGGTGCTTTTTCTCCTTCATCTCGGTCTCGGTGGCAGCGCCGACCTTGACCACGGCGACGCCGCCGGCCAGCTTGGCGAGCCGCTCCTGGAGCTTCTCGCGATCGAAGTCGGAGTCGGTGTTCTCGATCTCCTGTTTGATCTGGTTGATCCGGCCTTTGATGTCCTCACCCTCGCCGGCGCCGTCGATGATCGTCGTCGTGTCCTTGGAGACGACGACGCGGCGGGCGCGGCCGAGCTGGTCGATCTGGGTGTTCTCGAGTTTGAGGCCCATCTCCTCGGTGATCACCTCGCCGCCGCTGAGGATCGCGATGTCCTCGAGCATCCGCTTGCGGCGGTCGCCGAAGCCCGGCGCTTTGACCGCGACGCCGGTGAAGGTGCCGCGCAGCTTGTTGACCACCAGGGTCGCGAGGCACTCGCCCTCGACGTCCTCGGCGACGATCAGCAGTGGCTTGCCGCCCTGCATCACCTGCTCCAGCACCGGCAGGATGTCGCGCACCGAGCCGATTTTCTGGTTGGCGATGAGGATGTAGGGGTCCTCCAGCACCGCCTCCATGCGGTCCTGGTCGGTGACCATGTACGGGGAGATGTAGCCCTTGTCGAACTGCATCCCCTCGGTGAACTCCAGCTCCATGCCGAAGGTCTGGCCCTCCTCGACGTTGACCACGCCGTCCTTGCCGACCTTCTCGATCGCGTCGGCGATCACGTTGCCGATCTCGTCGTCGGCGGCGGAGATGGCGGCGACGCGGGCGATCTGCTCCTTGCCGGCGACCTCCTTGGACTGCTTGCCGCGCAGGTTGTCGACGACCTGGTCGACGGCCTTCTCGATGCCGCGGCGCAGGGCCAGCGGGTTGGCGCCGGCGGCGACGTTCTTGAGGCCCTGGCGGACGATCGTCTGGGCCAGCAGGGTCGCCGTCGTGGTGCCGTCTCCGGCGACGTCGTTGGTCGCCGTGGCGACCTCGCGGACGAGCTGGGCGCCCTGGTTCTCGAAGACGTCCTCGACCTCGATCTCACGGGCGATGGTGACGCCGTCGTTGGTGATCGTCGGCGCGCCGAACTTCTTGTCGAGCACGACGTAGCGGCCTTTCGGGCCGAGCGTCACCTTGACCGCATCGGCAACCGCGTCGACGCCGGCCTGCAGCGCCCCGCGTGCCTCCTCCTTGTACTTCAGCTCCTTGTGAGCCATTTGGTTCAGTCCTCCTTGGGTTTCTCTAAGTCCTGTGGGCGGGACGCGGCTAGCCGAGCTTGGCGAGGACGTCCGACTCGCGCAGCACGAGCAGTTCCTCGTCCTCGACGGTGACCTCGGTGCCGCCGTATTTCGAGTAGAGGACCTCGTCGCCCTCGGCGACGTCGAGCGGGATGCGCTTCTCGCCGTCCTCGTCCCATTTGCCATCGCCGACGGCGACGACCTTGCCCTTCTGCGGCTTCTCTTTGGCCGTGTCGGGGAGGACGATGCCGCTCGCGGTCGTCTCCTCCTCCTCGATCGGCTTGACGATCAGCCGGTCCCCGAGGGGCTTCAGCTTCATCCGTATTACCTCCGTTGTGGGATCGGAAAGTTCGAAAAAATGCTTGGCACTCGTCAGGTAAGAGTGCCAAACGGAAAGATAGCGGTTGCCGGCTTCAGCCGGCGGCGAGCAGGCGACAGCCGAGCAGGCGCGCCAGGCCCTCGCCGCCGCGCCTCATCACCCAGTCGTGGTTCCACTCGAAGATCGGCCTGGCGACGGGCGCCAGCAGGTTCATCCACGACCTGGTCGTCGAGACGTCCCACTCGTAGACCACGGCGGTCACGCCGCCGTGGTCGAAGAGGCGCCAGCGGCCGAGGCCTTCGAGCTCGCCGACGGCGCGTCCCTCCAGCAGGTGGGGCCGCTCGACCCGCGTCGTCGTCACCTCGAACTCGACCCGGTAGGGCAGGAAGCTGCGCCAGACCATCCGCGAGACGGCGCCGATCCGGTCCCCGTCGCCGGGCGCGACTTCGTCGGCGGCCTCCACCCCGCGCCACCACTCGGGCCAGCGCTCCTGGGCGTAGATCGCGTCGAAGACCGGCTCGCGCGGCGACTCCAGCAGCCAGGTGGTGAGGAATTCGTACGCGGCCACCGGGCCTAAACCGCGGCCGCCTGGGGGCGTGCCTGCCCAAGCAGATCAAGGACGCAGGGAGCGTGGCGTGCTCTGCACGCGAGCGACCGAGGACGCCGATATGCGCCGGGCAGGCACGTCATCCAGGCTAATTGTGGCGGGGCGTCTCCCCGTTACCGAAGTGCGCGCCGGGCGGCTCGACGATCTGCGAGAAGCGGATCACGGTGACGATGTCGTCGGTGGAGACGGGACGGCCGTAGATCTGCTCGAGGAACTTGACCTCCTCCTCGAGCCGGCGGAACTCCGGGTTGTCGTGCTCGATGTCGCGCGGCGAGAGCTCGCCGACCTTCTTCGTCTCGACGTCGTCGATGACGGCGGCGAAGATTTTCTCGCGCGGGCTGTGACGGAAGCCGACGGTGATCCAGACCACCTGACCGCGCTCGTACTTCGCCGTCTTGTCGCCAAGCCGGATCGTCGCCGTCTTGCGGCCCCGCTTCAGCTGGTCGACGAAGATCGTCGAGTAGAAGTTGAGCACGTAGATACCGCCCCGCATGCGTTGCGAGCGTATCTGACGAGGCCGCGGCGCAGCCCGCGGGGCCGCAACGCAGCTGCTCCCTTTTCCTGCATAGGGTCTGGACGTCTGTTCGACCCCCAGGTGTAGGCAGGCAGGAATCGGGTCGATGGAGAGGCAGATGAGCTTTCCGGCCAGGGACATGCGCGGATTCCTCGGCGCGCTCGCAGCGTGCGCCGGCCTCCTGCTACTCGTCGCCGCCGGGCCGGCACAGGCCGCCAGCTGCGGCGGCAGGCACGCCACGATCGTCGGCACCGCCGGCAACGACGTGATCGTCGGCAAGAAGGCGAGCGACGTGATCTACGGCGGCGGCGGCGACGACCGGATCACGGGCGGCCCGAACGGCAACGACAGGATCTGCGGCGGCCCGGGCGACGACTCTGTGGTCGGCGGGAAGGGCTACGACGTCCTCTTCGGCGACGGCGGCAACGACCGCCTCGACGGCGAGAGCGGCGCCGACCGCCTCTCCGGCGGCGGTGGCGACGACGAGCTGCAGGGCGCCGAGGGCAACGACGGCCTCGACGGCGACGGCGGCGACGACCACCTGCTCGGAGCCAAAGGCCCAGACCGCCTCAACGGCGGCGGCGGCGACGACTTCGTGGTCGGCGACAAAGGCAGCGACGAGGCCGACGGCGGCGGCGGCGACGACCGCGTCTTCGGCGACAAGGGCAACGACCGCCTCGAGGGCGGCGACGACGACGACCTCGTCGAGGGCGGCGCCGGCGACGATGTGCGCGTGGCGGGCGGTGGCGGCCGCGACCAGGCCTTCGGCGGCACCGGGATCGACGACGTGGACGGCGGCGCCGGCGACGGCGACGTCGTGCGCGGCGACAGCGGCATCGACAAGCTCGACGGCGGTCCCGGCAGCCTCGACATCGTCTCCTACGCGAGCGCGACCCGCGGCGGCGTCATCGTCAGCCTCGCCTCCGGCAACGCGAAGGGCGACGGCCACGACTCGCTGAGCGGCTTCGAGGACGTGGTCGGCTCGCCCGAGGGCGACCAGATCTCCGGCGACGGGGGCGTCAACCGGCTCGACGGCGGCGTCGGCAACGACAGCCTCGACGGCGGCGGCGGCTCCGACGAGGCGTTCGGCGGGGCCGGCACCGACGGCTGCTCCGGCTTCGCGGTCGAGCATTCCTGCGGCGCCGAGGAAAACCCGCCCGGCAGCGGCACGCTGGTGATCCTCAACCAAGGTCTTGACGGGGCCAGCCTGATCGTGCAGGGCAACGCCGAGGACAACGGCATTCGGGTCGCCTACGGCAACGGCGCCTGGAGCGTCTCCGACGGCAGCGGCGTGGCTGCCGGCGAGGGCTGCGGCGGCGGCGGCACCGCGGTCACCTGCCCGACCGCGATCGCCACCAGCCTCGTAGTCATCACCGGCGGGCCCGGCAACGACGGGATCGACCTCGACGGCGCCCTGCCGGGCAGCGTCCGCGTGCGGGCCAACGGCAACGCCGGCTCGGACTCGCTGAGCGGCGGCCCGGGCGACGACGTGCTCGAGGCCGGCGAGAACTACAACGGCCCCGACAACGGCAACGACACCCTCGTCGGCAACGCCGGTGCCGACGTCCTCTACGCCGACCCGGGCGCGGACCAGCTCTCCGGCGGCGCCGGCAACGACCTGCTCGTCTCCTCGGTCGCGACCTGCCAGGGCCACGACTACGACGGCGGCGCCGGCGACGACACGGTCTCCTACGGCCGCTCCGACGCGAACATGCGAGTCGAGCTCGGCGGCACCGGCGAGCCCGGCGGCTGCGGCCAGCCCGACCAGGTGCGCGCCGACAACGAGAGCCTCGAGGGCTCCAAAGGGCCTGACGTGCTGATCGGCGACAACGGCGAGAACAGCTTCTACGGCCACGTCGGCGCCGACGTCTTCATGGGCAAGGGCGGCAGCGACTTCATCGACGCCGCCGATGGCCAGCGCGACGCGGCGATCATCTGCGGTGGCGGCGACGACGAGATCTCGGTGGACCGGGCCGACCCGGATCCGACCGGCTGCTGACCGGCCGCCGGCGAGACAGGTCACAAGAGCCGGTTTTCGGGTAGCCCCCTAGGGGAGGCACCACTCGAATGAACCAGTCTTCTCAATCGGGCAGGGCGGGACGCTTGCGGGCGTTCGGCTCGCCACGCCGCCTCGCGGCGCTCTCGGCGCTGGTCATGGCCGGGGTGGTGGCCGTCCTGCTGATCGAGCCCTTCGCCGTCCGCACGGCGGCGATGAAGTGCGGCGGCAAGAAGGCGACGATCGTCGGGACCCCGGGCAACGACCGAATCGTCGGCCGCCGCGGCCATGACGTCATCTACGGCGACGACGGTCGCGACCGCATCGTCGGCGGCGCCAGCGGCAACGACCGCATCTGCGGCGGGCCGGGCAACGACCGGATCGAGGGCGGCAGGGGCAACGACCGGCTCTACGGCGGCGCCGGCGACGACCGCGTCGAGGGCGGTCGGGGCTCCGACAAGGCGATCGAGGGCGGGCCCGGGCGGGACCGCCTGGCCGGCGGCCGCGGCAACGACGCTCTGAACGGTGGGCGGGACGCTGACCAGGTCGACGGCGGCTTGGGCGACGACCGGGTCAGCGGATCCGGCGGACCCGACCGCGTTGTCGGCGGGCACGGCAGCGACCGCGTCCGCGGCGGCGCCGGCAATCGCGACGTGGTGCGCGGCGACCTCGGCCGGGATAGGCTCGACGGCGGGCCAGGGGACCAGGACATCGTCTCCTACGCCAGCGCCTCGGGGGCCGTCGCGATCGACCTGGCGCGGGGCGTCGCCAAGGGCGATGGGAGGGATCTGCTGCGTCGGTTCGAGCGGGTCGTCGACTCGCCCTTCTCCGCGGAGGTGAGCGGCGCGGTCGTCGTCCGCGCCCCCAGCGGCGACGGCTCCGCGATCCTCGCGATCCGCGGCGGCGAGGGCGGCGAGCTGATCACGGTCGACTTCGCCGGGGCGGGCTACGTGATCACCAACGAACTTGGCTTCGCGCCCGGGAACGTGCAGGGGTGCACGCCGCTCGCCGCGCCCGATCAGGTGCGCTGCGCGGCCGGCGTCGGGGCCGTCACGGTCGCCGCCGAAGGTGGCGATGACATCGTCCGCGTCAGCCGCCGCGTCCCGCCGGGGGTACGGGTCCGAATCGACGGCGGCGTCGGCGCGGACACCCTCTACGGCGGCGCCGGCGACGACGTGATCGAGGCCGGCGACGACGGCGATCCGGACCTGCTCGCCGGTGGCGGCGGCGACGACGCCCTGGTAGGCGCCCGCACCGACCAGCACGTCCCGACCGACAGCGGCCAGAGCACGATGCTCGGCGGCGCGGGCGAAGACGTCCTGATCGGCGGCGATCCCTGCGACGGCGACCTCTACAACGGCGGCAGTGGCGCCGACAACGCCAATTTCTTCCGCTTCACCCCCGGGGTCAGCGCCAGGATCGGCGGCCCGGTAAGGCGCGCCGGCGGCGACTGCCTTCCGGGCCACGTGGGCGGCTCGGTCGAGGCGATGGAGGGAACGCCCGGGCCCGACCGGCTGATCGGCGACGCCAGGCCCAACACGATCACCGGTGGCGGCGGCAACGACCTGCTCGACGGCCGCGCCGGGCGCGACCGGCTCGTCGGCGGCGCCGGGCGCGACCGGCTGCGCCGCACGGCCGGCGACGCGGCGCACCAGTGAGGCCGGCGGATCAGCCGGCGGCGAAGCCCTCCTCGCCGATCAGGGGGACGAAGCGGCAGGGGCCGATCGCCTCGCTGCTCAGCTCCTCGCCGTGCCGGCGGAAGGCGGTGAGCACGTCGGCCTCGCGGGCGGCGAGCGGGAGGACGAGCCGGCCGCCGTCGGCGAGCTGGCCGAGCAGGCTGCGCGGCGGCGCCGGGGCGACCGCGTGGACGGCGATCGCGTCGAAGGGCGCCCGCTCGGGGAGGCCGCGGCTGCCGTCGCCGACGACGACCTCGACGCCCCTCACCCCCAGCCGGTCCAGCGTGTCCCGCGCCTCGGCGGCCAGCGCCGCGTGGCGCTCGATGCTGACGACGTGCGGCGCGAGCCGGGCCAGGACGGCGGCCGAGTAGCCGCTGCCGGTGCCGACCTCGAGCACCAGCTCCTCGCCGCGCAGCTCCAGGGCCTGGGCGATCGCGGCGACGATCCAGGGCTGGGAGATCGTCTGCGCCTCGCCGATCGGCAGCGCCGAGTCGGCGTAGGCGCGCAGCCGGTAGCTGTCGCCGACGAACTCCTCGCGCGGCACCGCTTCCATCGCCGCCAGCACGCGCTCGTCGGAGATGTCGCGCCGGCGGAGCTGGCGCTCGACCATCTGGGCGCGCAGGGCGGCGAAGTCGGTCATCGCCTCCCCCTACCCGGGCCAGCTTCGGTTAGAAGATGTAGTTGCGCAGCTTCCCCGGCGCCAAGACCGTCACGCGGCCGCGGCCGGGCCGCACGACGCCGGCCCGCTCGAGGTCGGCGAGGAAGCGGCTGACGCTCTCGCGCGAGGTGCCGGCGAGCTGGGCGAGGTCCGACTGGTTCATGCGGATCGTCACCTCCCCCTCCACCGCCTCCTGCGCCTCTTCGGCGACGAGCTGGAGCAGCACGCCGGCGACGCGGCTGGGGACCGTCTGGAACGACTGGCGCGAGATCCGCTCGTTGGCGGAGCGCAAGCGCCGCACCAGGGCGCCGACGAGCTTGACGGTGATCTCGGGGTGGCGGGCGAGCAGCGCCCGCACCTCGCCGGCCGGCAGGGCGAGCAGCTCGCCGTCGCTGAGCGCTTCGACGCTGGCCGAGCGAACCTCGCCGTCGAGCATTGCCAGCTCGCCGAAGATGTCGCCGGGGCCGAGCGTCGCCAGCGTGATCGCGCGGCCGTCGGAGTGCTCGCGGGTGACGCGGAAGCTGCCCTCGCGGACGATGTAGCAGGCGTCGGAGCGATCGCCCTCGTGGAAGACGCGGGTGGCGGCCGGGAAGGAGCGCGGCACGGCGACGCGCGAGAAGCTCTCCAGCTCCCCCTGCTCGAGGTCGGCGAAGAGCGGCACGCTCCGCAGCAGCTCGACCGGGCTCAGGCTCTCCTGATCGCCCATCGCCCGATTATCGCGCCTGGCCGCTACCGGACGCTTTGGAAGGCGGCGAAGGCTGGCTTCTTGCCGCCATTGGCATCCAGGAGGCCCCAGCCGGCGCCGCCTTCCGCGGCGGTCTGGTCGCTGAGGGTGAACCAGCCGAAGCCGGCGACGAAACCGCTGTGCCGCGCGATCTCGTAGGCCGCTTTGAGCCGCACCGCCTGCTCGCGGCGCGAGACGAAGAAGCCGCTGAACAGCGCCAGCGGGCGATCGGAGGGGATCGTCCACTCCGACAGCCAGAGCTTCGGCGGCTTGCGGTGGGCGGGCCGGTAGGCGCGCTTGATTTCCGCGTAGAGCGTGTCGAGGTCGTTGAAGCCGCGGAACTTGCCCAGGGGGCGGTCCTTGAGCCTGGGGAAGCGGGAGTCGAAGGGGTTGTGGCCCCAGAGGTCCATGCGCGGGGGCCGGCCGTTCTTCAGCCTCAGCAGGGGGAGGAACTCGGGCGGCTTCAGGGTGCCGCCGTTGAGGGTCATGCCGCCGATCACCGTGTTGCGCGGGCTCGCCTGCTTGAGGGCCACGTAGGCGCTGTCGAGGATCGTTGCGTAGAGGCGCGGGCCGCGCGCCTGGCCGGACCTCATCGGCAGGAAGTTTTCCGCCCGGCTCGGCTCGCCCCAGATCATCCAGCGCCGGATGCTCGGATAGCGACGGCTGGCCGCGTAGACGAAGTCGGCGAAGGTCTTCGGATTCTTCGGCGCCCAGATCGCCGAGCGGCCGCCGTTGGCCCAGCCCGGAGCGCGCTGCACCAGCGCCGCCAGGCCGATGCCGTGCCTCGCCGCTTCGGTGACGTATGGATCGACCTCCCCCCACCGATAGGCGGGGTCGCCGGGGTCGCGCGGGTTGGCCGGCCGGGTCGGCGCGACTTCGTCCCAGTGGATCTGGAACTGGAGGACGTCGACGCCCAGCTCCTCGTAGAGCGGGAAGGCCGAGCAGGGCTGAGCCGGGCTGGGGCAGTTGGCGTTGCCGGCCGGCAGCTGGTAGGGGCCCCAGATCGCCTTGGCGAAGCCGGCCTGGGCGCTCGCCGGCGCGACCGCGCAGAGCAGCGCCGCCGCCCCTGCCAGGAAAGCTCGAAACCTCATCGTGCCGATCCTATTCTGCGCCTTCACTCAATTTCCTCAGTCCAAGGTCGAGCGGGTTGAGCGCCAGCGCTTCCTCGTAGCGCCTGCGTGCCCGCCGCCGATCGCCCGCGCGCGTCTCCAGGTCCCCCAACAGGCCGAGGGTCACGAAGTTCCGGGGCTCCTGCTCGAGCGCCTCTTCCAGGGCGCGGCGAGCCTCGTCGCGGCGTCCCTGGGTCTCCAGCGCCGAGGCTTCCAGGTAGAGCGGGGTCACCGAGACCGGGTTGAACCAGGCGGCGGTCTGGGCAGAGTCGAGGGCCGCGGCCGGCGAGGAGACCGCCTCGACCCGCGCCTTGCGCACGTAGAGGTCGGAGAGGAAGAGGAAGCCGACCCCGATCGCGACCGCGGCCAGCGCGGCGGCGGCGGCCACCCGCGCCGGGCTCCAGAGAGGCGTCGCCGCCTCCTCGACCGGGTCTTCCGCCGCCGCCAGGCCGAGGGCCAGCACGGCGAGCCCGAGCAGGCCCGGGAGGAGCCAGAGCCAGTCGGTCAGGCACTGGGCGAGCATCGTCGCGCCGGCCGCGGCCAGGCCGGCCAGCCAGACTCGCGAGGAGGGCGTCGCCCGCCGCGCCCGCCTGGCGATCGCCACGGCCGCGGCGGCCAGCCAGATCGCGAAGAGCGCCGTGCCGACCAGGCCGAGGTCGCCGAGCAGCCGCAGCGGAAGGCTGTGCGCGTCGCTGAGGTTGCGGTCGGTGCGCCGCTCCCGGTAATAGGCGAAGCGGTAGCTCTCGGCCCCGGCCCCGAGGACCGGGTGCTCGCCGAACTCGTCCAGGGCCACCCGCCAGAGGTCCGAGCGCTGGCCGCTGACGCTGCCCAGCCGCGTCGCGCCGCTGGGAGCTTCCGGTTCGACGTCGCTGAATTCCTCGATCTTGGTGTCGGCGTAGTCGACGGGATTGCCGACCTTGGCGAGACCCGCGACGCCGGCCGCCACCGCGACGAGGACGAGCCCGGCGACCCCGGCGATCCGCATCCGCCGGTCGAGCGCGCCGGAGCGCAGGCCGTTGTCGAAGACGAAGAGGAAGGTGGCGACCAGGAAGCTGACCGCGACGAGCACCAGGAGCGCGGTCGCCGCCGCGCGGATGTCGCCGGCCGTCGCGACGCCGGCGCCGGCGTCGAATGCCTGGTAGGGCTCGAGCAGAGGGTTGGAGGCGATCGCCACCGCGCCGGTCGCGGCCAGCGCCAGCCAGGCGCGGCGCAGGCGGTCGCCCCCGATCGCCAGCGATACGACGCCGCCGAGCACGAGGCCGATCAGCACCCCGCGCGACTGGGTGAGGAAGGCGAGGCCGAGGACGAGCACGGCGGCGGCGAAGGCGGCGCCGCGGGCGGCAGCGGGCACGCCGCGGCGGGCGGCGGCGCCGATCGCCGGCCAAACGGCGAAGGCGAAGAAGGCGGCGGTGCCGTTCCTGTAGCCGACCGGCCAGTCGAGCCGCCCGGCCAGGAACAGCCCCTCTCCGTCGAGGAACATGCCGGCCAGGGTGACCACGCCGACGAGGCAGGTCCCGCCCACCACGCCCCAGCCGAGGAGGGCGCGCGAGCCGGCGGTCGCCACGGTGCCGGCCGCGAGCGTCCAGAGCCCCGCGTAGAAGACGCTGCGCGCGGCCTCTTCGAGCGCCAGCCCGGCGCTCTCGGACCAGGTCGCCGAGAGCAGGACGTAGGCGACGAAGCACCAGATCGCCGCCACCGAGATCGCGACCGGGCCGCGGTCCGGCAGCCGCCAGCCGCCGGCGACGATCTGAGCGGCCAGCAGCGCCACCGCGAGGATCGCCAGCGGCGCCCAGTAGCGCAGGTCGAAGGCGCTGTCCCACCACGCCGAGGCGACCAGCAGCAGCCCGATCGCGGCCAGAGGCAGCATCCGGCGCGCATCTGCCGTCGGGGTCTCTACCATTGCCCCCGATGCCGAGGCTTCTGGGAATGCTCGCGGTTCTGTCGGTGACCCTGCTCGCTCACGCCGGCGCAGCATATGGGGCGGGTGCGTCGGCTTCGGCGGCAGGCGATCCGCCGACCGGCAGCCCGGCGGGAGCGATCTACGAGCTGCCGTTCGAACGCGGCCGCGCCGAAGCCGCCCCGAAGGGAGGCGGCGGGACCACGGCCCCGGGCGCCGAAGGCGGGGGAGGCGGACCCCCCGGCGGCGGCAACGGAACGGCCGGCGGTGGCGGCGGGGCCGGCGGTGGCGAAGGCGGGGCCGGCGGCGGAGCTAGCGGTGGCGGCGAAGGCGGCGAGAGCGCGACCTCGGCAGGGGGCGAAAGCGGCGGCGAGGAAGGCTCCCTCTACCGCTCCGAGAACAACTTCGGCTCCTCCTCGCACGTGCCCGGGACCTCAGGCGGAGCCGGCGGCGACCCTGCTGCCGCTGCCGGCGGCGCGGAGTCGGAGGCGGCGGCGAACCTGGCCCAGGGACGCGAAGCGGCCCAGGTCTCCGATTCGGGCAACACCTCCCCCGCGGCGAACCTGGCCCTGCTCGGGGCGATCGCGCTGATCGCCCTCGGCTCCGGCGTCCTGGTACGCCGCTCGGGCCGCCTCAGCCCTGGGCACTAGCCTCCAGCCAGGCGGCGATCTCTGCCGCGCAGCGCTCCCCCGCTCCGCCGCTGCCGTAGACGGCAGCGTCGGCTTTCCCCCCGTCGGCCCCCGCCCCGGCCGCCGCCAGCGCGGCGAGCGCCGCCTCCGCGTCGAGGCCGACCAGCCGGTTGGCCCCGTCCGCCAGCGTCTCGGTCCACTCGGTGCGGTCGCGCATGGTCAGGCACGGGACGCCGGCCAGGTAGGCCTCCTTCTGGACGCCGCCCGAATCGGTCAGCACCGCGCCCGCTCCGCGCAGCAGGCAGAGGAAGTCGAGGTAGCCGAGCGGCTCGCTCAGCAGCAGCCGGGGGGCCTGGTCCAGCCGCGCCAGCAGCCCCTCGCGCTCGAGCGCGGCCAGGGTGCGCGGGTGGGCCGGGAAAACGAGCGGGCCGTGCCGCTCGGCGACCGCGCACAGCAGGGCCACGGCCCGCTCCAGGGCGGCGGGGTCGTCGACGCTGGCGGCTCGGTGCAGGGTCGCGACCATGTAGCGGCCCGGCTCGACGCCGAGGCGCTCGCGGATCGCCGAGTCGCGCTCGGCGAGGGGGCCGAGCCGCAGCGCCAGGTCGGCCATCGGATCGCCGACCAGGCGGGCGCGCTCGGCCTGGCCCTCCGCCGCCAGGTTGGCCATGGCCGTCTCGGTGGCGCAGAGCAGCAGGTCGGCGAGCCGGTCGGCGACGACGCGGTTGACCTCCTCGGGCATCGAGCGGTCGAAGGACCGCATCCCGGCCTCGACGTGGATCAGCGGCACGCCGAGCTTGGCGGCGACCAGGGCGCCGGCGAGCGTCGTATTGGTGTCGCCGTAGACGATCGCCGCGTCGGGCCGCTGCTCGGCCAGCACCGGCTCGAGCCGCTCCATCGCCGTGCCGGTCTGCTGCGCGTGGGAGCCCGAGCCCACGTCCAGCTGCCGGTCGGGACGCGGGAGGCCGAGCTCCTCGAAGAAGACCGCCGACAGCCGCGGGTCGTAGTGCTGGCCGGAGTGGACGAGGACCTCCTCGACGCGAGTGCGCAGGTGGGGCGATACCGCCGCCGCCTTGACGAACTGCGGCCGGTTGCCGACCAGCGTGACCACCTTGATGCCGGCGCCGTTCACGACCTGGCGCGCACGCCGGCGACGGCGCCCACGACCTCCTCCACCTGCGCATCGCTCAGCGCCGGCCCCATCGGCAGCGCCAGCGACTCGGTCGCGAACGCCTCGGTCGCCGGCAGGGGCCCGGCGGGCGCGAAGGGCGCCATCGCCGGCTGGCGGTGCAGCGGCGTCGCGTAGTAGGCCCTCGACTCGATCCCCGCCGCGGCAAGTCCCTCGCGCAGTCGCTCGCGCTCGGCATCGCGGACGACGTAGAGGTGGTAGCAGCACTCGCCGCCGGCGGTCTCGGCGGGCAGGTCGACCAGCTCACCGAGCCCGCTGCCCGCGTAGGCGGCGGCGGCGCGCCGGCGCGCCGCCGTCCACTCGCCGAGCCGGGGCAGGAGGACGCGCAGCGCGGCGGCCTGCAGCTCGTCGAGGCGCGAGTTGAAGCCGACCGCCGTGTGGGTGCGGCGGTCGGCGGAGCCGTGCGAGCGCAGCTCGCGCGCCCTCGCCGCGACCTCGTCGTCGTCGCTGAGGATCGCGCCGCCGTCTCCGAAGCCGCCCAGGTTCTTGGAGGGGAAGAAGCTGAAGGCCGCCGCGTCGCCAAGCGAGCCGGCGGGCCGGCCGTCGAGCCGGGCCCCGGCCGCCTGGGCGGCGTCCTCCAGCAGGCCCAGCCCGCGCGCCGCCGCGAGCTCGCGGAGCTCGTCCATCGGAGCCGGGTTGCCGAAGAGGTGGACCGGCAGCAGCGCCTTCGTCCGCTCGCCGAGGGCGGGCCGCGCGCTCGCGGCCGTCATCGTCAGCGTGCGCCTGTCCACGTCGCAGAAGACCGGCCTGGCGCCGGCATTGACCACCGCCTCGGCGGTCGCGTAGAAGGTGAGCGCCGGGACCACGACCTCGTCGCCCGGGCCGACCCCGAGCGCCCGCAGGGCGATCGTCAGCGCGTCCGTCCCGCTGGCGACGCCGACGCAGTGCCGAACCCCGGCGAAGGCGGCGAGCTCGCGCTCGAAGGCCTCGACCTCCGGGCCGAGGATGTAGCGGCCCGAGTCGAGGACGGCGCGCTGGCGCCGCGCGACCTCGTCGAGCAAAGGCGCCAGCGCCGGCCGGGTGACGAAGAGCGGGACGCTCACGGTGTCATCGCCAGCGCTCGAGCAGGTCCCGGTCCGGCACCTCGCGCAGCTTACGGGCGGGCACGCCGGCGACGACTTCGCGGGCGGCGACGTCCGCCGTCACCACCGCCCCCGCGGCGACGAAGGCCTCCTCGCCGACCTCGACGCCGGGGCAGACGACGACCCCGGCGCCGACCCGGCAGGCGCGGCGCAGGCGCGGGCCGCGCAACGGCGCCTCGGGGGCGTGGCGCCCCATCGTGTCGTCGTTGGCGAGCGTCACGCCAGGACCGAGGAAGGCGTCCTCCTCGACCACGGCGCCGGTCGTCAGGTAGCAGCGGGTCTGCACGCTGGCCCGCGCGCCGACCTCGACGCCGGGGTCGACGCAGCAGTAGCTGCCGATCGTGGCGCCGGCGCCGATCTCCGCCCGCTCGCGGATCTGGGCGTGGTCGCCGACCAGCGCCCCGGGACCGATGCGGGCGCCGGAGTGGATGACGACGTGGCCGCCGAGGCGCACGCCGTCGGCGATCTCCACGCCCTCGCCGAGGAGCAGGCCGGGAGCCAGCTCGGAAGCCGCCAGGCCGCCGCTCACGCGTGGGCGCCCTGCGGCTGGGGGCTGACCGGCGCCCCGCCCGCCTCCAGCGAGCGCTGCAGGGCCTCGAGGACGGCGACGACGCGAACGCCGGCGGCGCCGTCGGAGCGCGGTCGCCGGCCGCTCGCGACGCAATCGGCGAAGTGCTCGAGCTCGAGCCGCAGCGGCTCCTCGGCGCCGCACGGGACGACGCGCGAGGGACCGGAGCGGACCACGTAGTCGTCTAGCTCGTCCCGGCCGGGATCGAAGCCCTTGTCGAAGACGGTCAGCTTGTCCTCCGCCATGTCGTCGAAGGTCGCCATCCGGCGCGAGCCGACGACCGTGAGGCGCCGCTCCTTGTGGGGGTCGAGCCAGGAGAGGTGGACGTGGGCGCTGACGCCCGAGGGGAAGCGGAGGTGGCCGAAGACGACGTCCTCGACGCCGGCGCGCACGTAGCTCTCGCCGCGGGCGCTGACCTCGGCCGGCGGCTCGCCGGTAAGCCTCAGGATCACCGCGACGTCGTGCGCGCCGAGGCTCCAGAGGGCGTTCTCGTCGGCACGCAGCTTGCCGAGGTTGAGCCGCCGCGAGTGGACGTAGTGGATCTCGCCGAGCTCGCCCTCGCCGACCAGCCGCGCCAGGGCGACGACCGCCGGGTGGTACTCGAGCAGGTGACCGGCCATGAGGACGACGCCCCGCTCGGCGGCGGCTTCGGCGAGCCGTTCCGCGTCGGCAGCGGTCTGCGCCAGCGGCTTCTCGACGAAGCAGTGCTTGCCGGCCTCGATCGCCCGCCCCGCCAGCTCCGCGTGGCTCGCGACCGGCGTCGCGATCGCGATCGCGTCGAGGTCGGGGTCCCCGAGCAGCGCCTCGAGGTCGTCGGTGACGCGAGCGCCGGGGTGGGAGGCCCGCGCCCGCTCGCGCCGAGGCGCGTCCGGCTCGCAGCACCAGGCCAGCTCGCAGGCGACGATCGCGTCGAGGTTGCGGGCGAGGTTCGAGCCCCAGTAGCCGAGCCCCGCGACGCCGATCCGGATGGGCGGCGGAGCGGTCATCCGCCGGCTCCCCGCCCGACCACTAACGCGGCGACCCCAGGCCGATCGCGAACAGCAGCGGCACGACCGCGACCGCCATCGCAGCCCCGGCGTAGGCGACCGAGCGGCGGCCGCCGCCAGCCCGCCCCTGCAGCGCCAGGACGACCGGCAGCGCCAGGGTCTGGCAGAGCAGGACGACGTCCTGGCGCAGCGACCTGCCGTCCGCGTAGTCGAGGTCGAGCGCCACCTTGCTGGGCAGCAGCTGCTCGCGGTAATAGCTCTCCGGGTCCTCCTGCATGCCGAGCAGATGCGCCTCGACGCCCGCGTAGCGGAGCTGGGTCGGCCCGGTGATGCCGGGCGCCACGGCGAGGATCCGCTCGTAGTCGGCGGCGTGGAGGGCGACGAACTCCTCGAGCTCGGGCCGCGGGCCGACGAAGCTCATCTGGCCGCGCAGCACGTTCCAGAGCTGCGGCAGCTCGTCCAGCCGGCTCCGCCGCAGGAACCGCCCGACGGGGGTGACGCGCAGGTCGCCGGCCCCGGCCAGGGCGCGGCCGCCCGCGTGGACCTTCATCGTGCGGAACTTCAGCATCTCGAAGCGCCTTCCCCCCACCCCGACGCGGGCCGCCCGGAAGACGACCGGTCCGGGCGAGTCGAGCAGGATCGCGACGGCGATCAGCAGCGCGACGGGGAGCACGAACGGGAGCAGGATCGCGAGCGCGAGCAGGTCGAGGAGGCGCTTGCCGGGGGGAATTCTCATCGGAAATTGGTAATAAGAAGTTTCTTTAAATAGCTTTTCCAGGCCTGTTCGGCGCGCCACGTTAGACGATACGCTCCAGACCGGAAGCAATCCAGCGGGGGGATCAAATGAATTGGCAGGTGCCTCTCTGCCGGCCAACGTTTATACGAGACGACCTCGATGCGATGGTGGACGCATATCGCTCGGGGTGGCTGACGAGCGGCCCGCGCACGGCCGAGCTGGAGGAGGCCTTCGCCCGCTACACCGGCGCCCGCCGGGCGATCGCGGTGAGCAGCTGCAGCGCCGCGCTGCACCTCGCCTGCGACGCCGCCGGGCTGCGCCCCGGCCAAGAGGTGGTCGTGCCGTCGCTGACCTTCGCCTCGACCGTCAACGCATTGACCCATGTCGGCGCGACGCCTCGCTTCGCCGACATCGCCGGCCCGACCGAGCCCTGGCTCTCGGCCGAGTCGGTGGAGGCGGCGCTCGGCCCGCGGACCAGGGCGATCGTGACGATGGCCTACGGGGGCCACCTCGGCGAGACCGAGGAGATCGCCGAGCTCGCCTCGCGCCGCGACCTGATCCTGATCGAGGACGCCGCCCACGCCTGCGGCTCGTGGCTGGGCGACCGCCACGCCGGTACCTTCGGGCTGGCCGGCGCCTTCAGCTTCTCCGGCTCCAAGAACATCGGGATCGGCGAGGGCGGGATGGTGGTAACCGACGACGACGAGTTCGCCGCCAGGGTCTCGCGGCGGCGCTGGCACGGCCTCAGCTCGCAGGCCTGGGACCGCCACCACAAGGCGGCGCCCAAGTACGAGCTGGCCGACAGCGGCTTCAACTACCGCCTCGACGACCCTAAGGCCGCCCTCGCCCACTCCCTGCTGGGCCGCCTCGACGAGGAAAACCGGCGCCGCGCGGCGATCGACGCCGCTTATCGCGAGGCGTTCGCCGAGCTGGAGCGGATCGAGCCCACCGCCGCGCCCGGGCCGGAGGCGCGCGGCAGCCACTGCATGTTCACCGCCGTCCTCGCCGGTGACGTCGACCGCGACGGCTTCCGCGCCGCGATGGCCGACCGCGGCGTCCAGACGACCGTGCACTACCCGCCGGTCCACCTCGGCGCCAACCACGCCGTCAGGGGCGTGCGGCTGCCGCTGACCGAGGACTACGCGCGGCGGGCGGTGACGCTGCCGATGTTCCCCCAGATGAGCGCCGAGCAGCGCGAGCTGGTGATCGGCGCCGTGCGGGAGTCGCTGGACCACCAGGTCCGCGCCGCCCGAGCCGCCTAGCCGGCTTGACCGCCGACGAGGCACCCCCGGCGCGCGCCGAGGCCGAGCGGCTGGAGGCCGTCTACGGCCGCTACGCGAGGAGCGGGCGCCGGCGCCGGCAGTGGGCGGCCTCGAACCCCGGCAACGCCGCGATCCGCGGAGAGCTGCTCGAGGCGGCCCTCGAGCTGGCCGCCGCGCCGCTGCGCGGCGACGGCGCGGTGCTCGACGTCGGCTGCGGCTCGGGCTGGCTGCTCGCCGAGCTGGCCGGGCGCGGCGTCGAACCGGGGCGGCTGCACGGCGTCGACCTGATCGAGCGCCGGGTCGAGGCCGCGGGGCGCCGCCTCTCCGGCGCGACGGTGGAGCAGGCGGACGCGCGGGCGCTGCCCTTCCCGGACGAGCGCTTCGAGCTGGTCGTGCTGGCCACGGCGCTCTCGTCGATGCCGAGCGGCGAGGCCGTGGCGGGCGCGCTCGCCGAGGCCGCCCGTGTCGTCTCCCCGACCGGCCTCGTCCTCTGCTACGAGCCCCGCTTCGCCAATCCGCTCAACCGGGCGACCCGCCGGGTCGGCGGGCCGGAGATCGCGGCGGCGCTGGGGCCGCCCCTCGCGAGCCGCTCGCTGACCGGCCTGCCGGCGCTGGCGCGTCGCCTCGGCGACGCGACCGGGCGGCTCTACCCGCTGCTGGCGCGAGTGGCGCCGACGCACCGGCTCACGGCGCATTCACCAGGAGCCGTTCCGAGACCACGTGGATGACGACGTCGGGCGCCTCCAGCTCGATCGCCTCGAGCGGTGGCTCCGCCGACCAGAGGAAGACGAAGCGGCGGAAGTGCTCGGCCAGCCACGGGATCAGGCCCAGGCAGGGGGCGTCGCCGACCAGCACCGCGCGCGGCAGCTCCGGCGCGTCGGCGATCTCGTAGAGGCGCGGCGCATGCCCCGGGGTCACCTCGAGGTGCTCGGGGGCAGGCATCCGCAGCGAGCGCAGGCCGCCGAGGTCGGCGACGTCGATCTCCTCCTCCCAGTTCCCGTCCTGCTCCCCCAGCGGCGCGAGCCGCCCCTCGGCGAAGGCCAGCTTCGGCTTCCCGGCGAGGTCGCCGCGGAAGCCCTCGCGACGGACGAACCGGCCCTGCTCGGGCAGCAGCGGGTCGCCGAGGTCGACGAGGCGCTTGCCGGCCTCCTTGACCAGCTCGCGGTAGGCGAAGAAGGCTCCCCTGTCGCTCCAGTTGCTGTCGGTGCGCGGGAACAGAGGGCCGCGCCGGCGCGCCGCCACCAGGGCGGGCAGCAGGTCGACGACCTCGCCCCCGTTGAGGTCGCGCAGGGCGGCGTTGACCTGCCTGACCGGCTGGCGCGCCTCGAGCGCGAGGCCGCTGGGCAGGAACTTGCCGTAGAGGCGCTCCTTCAGCGGCGCCACCGCGAACAGGTACGGGATCCGCAGCTCGCGCAGGGCGCGGTGGCGCTCGGCCACCTCGTCGCTGCGCCGGCGCACCGCCTCCTTGCCGAGCAGCGGCGCGCCGGAGAGCCGCTCGAGGCTGAGGTTGGCGTCGTCGCGGAGGAACAGCCAGCCCTCGCGCCCGACCAGCGCCGCGGCGCCGGGGTCCGGGGGGGGCTCGTCCTCGACGACGGCAGCGAGACGGCCGGCCCTGGGCGTGAACCGCGTGCCGTCCCACGCGGCGCCCGGCTCGCGAACCGTCGTCTCGAAGTCCGCCAGGGGCAGGAGCGGCTCTCGGCCGGGGCCGGCGACGGCCTGGATCGTGTGGGCGCCGGCGCCGCTGAGCCGCTCGGGGAGCCGGATGTCGAATCCGTAGCGACCGTGCCCGATGCCGGCCTCTAAGAGAGTCGGCCGCTCCACGTCGGCGGCGTCGCTCGCCACGACCTCACCATCGACGAGCACCTCGATCTCGACCGTCTCCTCGGGCCGCTCCGGGTTCCAGGCCCAGCCCACGGCGCGGCCGTCGACGACGGCTTCCAGCCGCCCTTCGACGCGGGTCCGGACCGACTCAGGCAACGGCCCGATCGCCCCCGAAGCGCCGCGCGTGCTCGTGGGAGAAGACCAGGTACTCCGAGAGGGCGGCGCGGGTCACCGAGTAGCGTGCGGCCGTCTCTCGCCCCGCCGCCTGGAGCGCCCGCAGCCGCTCGCGGTCACGGGCCAGCTCGGCCACGGCCTCGATCGCCTCGTCGGGCCCGAACGTGTCGACGGCGCACCCGTTGACGCCGTCGGCGAGGAACTCCCAGGCGCCGCCCAGGCGCGGGACGATCGCCGTGCATTCGCACGCCATCGCCTCCAGGGCCGTGCGCCCGAACGCCTGGTAGAGCGACATGTCGAGAAAGACGTCGGATTGGCCCAGCAGATCGGCGACTTCCTGCCGTGTCAGCACGTCCCGATGATTGGCGAGCAGGGAGTCGGAGCCCGGGATCGAGGTGAGGTCGTCGCGGTGACAGCCGAAGGTGGCGACCTCGATCTCGTCGCCGAACCGCCTTTTGAGCGCCGTGAGCACGGCCACGGTCAGCGACGGCTGGCGGCGCGGCGTGCGCGGCCGCACCATCGCCGCGACCCGGAGCGGCCCGTCCCCCTTCCCCTTCGCGGGAGGGCGGAACAGCCGCTCGTCGATGCTCGCCTCCACCTTGGCGACCTGGCGGCCATGCCGTTCGCCGACGATGTTGCATAGCCAGTGCGTCTTGGCGAGAAGAAGGCAGTTGGGCACGGCGGTGTAGGAGTCGAGCGCCTCGCGAAAGCTGGCCGAGCCGTGCGGCGCGAAGAACGGCTCGTAGTCCTGGATGTAGTAGGCAGGCAGGAAGTCGCCGCGGCGGGCGCAGAGGTCGGCGAGCAGCGCGACCGACTTGAAGTGGGTGGCAGATATCACGTCGGTCCCCGCCGCCCTGCGGGCGAGGTCGTCGCCGTCGGCGAAGCCTTCGAAGACCTCCCCGGCATCCGGATAGGCCGCCGTCGCACGCTCCCAGGCGCCCTGGGGAAGCAGGATGCGAGCCGGCAGGCCAAGTCGCCGCATCCCTTTTACCTCCTGGTACACGGAATGAGAGCCACCCGAGCCCCCGACACCGAGGCCGGGCAGGATGAAGGCGATCGACAGCGCATCCCCCCCGTCGGGGATGAGGGCGTCGGCGAGAGCCTCGGGGCCGGCGAGGGCGTCGGCGACGGACCCGCGCAGACCGGCCAGCGATTCGTCCGCCTCCAGCTGGGCGACGAGCGATTCGATCGTCTCGGCGCCGTGCTTGCGCAGGAAGACCTCGTAGTTGCGCTTGGCGATCGGCTTGCGCGCCTCCGGGGTGTACGACTTCGACTTGGCGTGGAAGACGTAGGCGTCGTCGGCCACCGCCAGCTCGAAGCCGGCCTGGGCGGCGCGGTAGCTGAAGTCGTTCTCCTCGCAGTAGCCGCTCGGGAAGCTCTCCTCGTCGAAGTAGCCGATCGCGTCGAAGACGGCCCGCTTGACCACGTAACAGAAGCCGTTGACGAAGGGGAGCCGCGGGCGCGAGCGCGGCGAGACCCGCTCGAGCAGCTTGGCGAGGCCGTCCGGCGTTAGGAAGGAGGGCAGGGGGTTGGTCGCCCAGCCGTCGCTGTCGCGAAGCTCCGGGACCGACTGGTGACTCGCCGCGTTGGAGAGCGGGCCGAGGATCCCGATCCGCTCGTCGGACTCGCCGCAGGCGACGATCCTCTCCAGCCAGCCGTAGGTGACGACCGTGTCGCTGTTGAGCAGGACCACGTAATCGCCATCGGCGGCGCGCATGCCGAGGTTGGCGGCGATCGTGTAGCCATGCGGCGGCGAGCTGTTGTGGATCAGCGCGATCTTCGGGTTGGCCGCCGCCACCTCCTCGAGGGATGCGGTCGTCTCCGCGTCGCTGCCGTCGTTGACGAGGATCAGCCTGAAGGGATAGCTGCCCTTCTGAAACAGGGACCAGAGGCAGCACCTGACGTCGTCGAGCGCGTTGTGGACGCAGACGACGACGTCGACCGTCGGGCGGTCACCGGCCTCGCCGACGGCACGCAGGACGTCGCTCCGGTCGCGCGGGAGAGGCAGGGCGAAAGGATCCCGGCCGCTCCGCCGCGAGGGCCGGTACTCGCGCAGGAAGACCTCGAGCGCGTCGTTCTCTGCCTCGGAGCGCAACGAGTCCGAAGCGCCGGCGGGCGCCGGCGGGGCATCGAACGGGCCCAGCTCCTCCAGCGTGCTCTCGTGCAGGGCGGCCAGCTCGTCGAAACGGCGCCTCAGCGCCGCACGCTCTGCCTCCGCGATCTCGGCCTTGACTCGAGCCCGGTCTACTTCCGCCTTCAGCGCGACGAGCTGCGCGTCCAGGCGCCGCGCCTCGACCTCACGCTCGTCCAGCATCTCGCGCAGCTCGGCCGCCGCCTGACGGGTGGCCTTGGCCTGTCTCCGTGCCTCCTCGAGGCTCCCTTCGAGCTCCTCGAATTCGCCCTCGAGTCGTGCTCGGGAAGCCACGGCGCTCTCCAGCTCCAGATCGCGCGCTGCCAGGCGCTCCTCGGCCTGCCGCAGAGCAGCGGTCTTGGCCTCCACCTCCGCCGTGGACGCGTCGAGGTCCGCCTCGAGTCGCTTGGCGCGGCGCGCGTCGCGGCTACGGCGCTCCCGCGCCGCCTCCACCTCGTCCTCGGCGAGGCGTACCTGGTGACGAGCGGCGAGCAGCTCGCTCTCCGCCACCGCCTCGCGCTCGTCGGCCGCGTCTCGCTGCGCCGTGAGCCGTTTGATCCGTCGCTCGGCTTCCTCGAGCGTGGCCGGTGCTCCCTCCTTGCCGTCCGCGGTCTGCTCGGCGAGCTTCGCCTGCGTTCGTCTCGCCGCCTCCGTCGCCTTGACCCTCCTGATCTCCGTCTCAATGCGGTCTCGCTCGACGGCCTCGACCCGACCGCGGAGGAAATCGGCGCGGGAGGTGCGCCGCAGGACCTTCCTGACCGCGTCGCGCCGCTCGAGCAGGTCAGCGGTCGCGAGGACGGCGAGCCCGTGCTGGCCGGGCACGTCGAACTGCTTCCACTCCTGCTGGCTCTCGGCGAGGAAGTCCTCGACCGCTCCTCGGACCCCGCTATGGGCCGGCGCGGGTCGCGTCGCGTTCGCCAGGTGGGCGTTGATGCCGTCGTCGACCAGCTCGTCGGAGTCGGGATGGATGGCTCGGCGCTCGTAGGGTTGCCGCCCCTCGGCCGGGATTGTCTCCGGGTCGTAGTAGAGGTCGCGGCGGCCGTACGGCCAGTCGACGTCGTGCAGCGCGACCACCGGCGCGGGGCCGCCCTGCTCCAGCGCCCGCCGCTCGAGCAGGCGCAGCTCGTTCAGCACCGTGTACCAGTTGTGGTCGCCGTCGATCAGCGCCAGGTCGACGCGGTCGAGCGTCGGCAGCACCTCGAGGCTGAGTGCGGTGTGGAAGGCCAGCGAGTCGGGGTGGCGGCGGCGCAGCTCCTCGGGATCGAAGCCGGGCTTGGGGTCGATCACATGGAGGACGGCGCCATGCGCCGCGGCCCGATCGAGCAGAGCCCGCGTCGTGGTGCCCTTGTCGGCGCCTATCTCGAGGATCGAGCGCGGCTCCAGAGCGTCCAGCAACGGTTCGAGCAGGCCCTCCCAGAAGGCGAGCATCGTCGGTCCGGGGGGAGTCTTCGGCACAGCGCGAGTCTAGGCTTTTCGAGCGGACCCGTCGCCCGGCCGCCGAGCGGTCAGGTGCTGGTAGCGGACCGGTCGCCGTTCGCCTGGGGGCCGCTCGATCCGGACCTCCTCGAACCCCACTCGGCGCAGCTCGCGCCGCGCCGCCAGCGCCGACATCAGCCGAACCTGGGAGCGGTTTCGGCCCCTGGGGGCGAGGCGCAGGATCGGCCGCGCGAGGGGCGCGGGCAGCTGATGGACGAGAGGCAGGCCGGTGAAGGGGTCGACGGGCGCGCCGATGCTCGGGTTGCGCATCGCCAGCCGTGCCCCGGGACGACAGACGCGCAGCGCGTGGCCGAGGGCGCGGCGACGGTCGGAGCGATCGGTGACGTAGCAGAGGGAGTTGTTGAAGACGACGAGGTCGACGCACGAGTCTTCGAGCGGCAGCTCCTCGGCCCAGCCGCGCCGGAACGACGCCGACAGGCCGAGCCGCTCCGCCACCCGAGCGCCCACCTGGGAGCGCTCGGCATTGGGGTCCACGCCGACGACGCGGGCCCCCAGGTGGGCGAAGTAGAGGCTCATCGCGCCGAAGCCGCAGCCCACGTCGGCGAGGTCGACGCCCTCGAGCGAGTCGCTGCCGCGACGGCTCGCGATCAGGTCGAGCAGCATGCGGCCGCGCTGGGGGACGAGGATCGAGTTGGTGTCGAGCGTCGTCAGGCCCGCCTCGTCGTCGATCCGCTCGCCGCGGGCGCGGTAGTGCTCGACGATCTCGTCGCGCAGCGCCCGGCAGACGGGGGCGAAGGACCGCTCGGCGTACATGGCGCCATGATCGCGACCCCGGGCGGACGGCGCTTGCCGCTACGGGAGGGGCGGCGGCGCGTCGCTCGCTCGGCCGAGCGAGCGCGCCAGCAGCCGGTCCCACCACAGCTCCGGCCCCGAGACCCAGTTGTTTGGGTGGGTCAGGCAGAGGACCGGCGTGGCGCCGTCGCGCAGGAGCGCGAAGGGGTCGCGGTCGCCGCTCCAGCCGCCTTCGGCGCTGCTGCGGTCGGTCAGCCAGGCGGCGAGCGGGTGGCGCCGCATCGCGTCGTTGGCGTCGTAGTCGACGCCGTACTCGCTCCACTCCTCGTCGCGCAGCAGGGACCCGTTGCGGACCCCGGGCACGCGGGTGTCGCCGTGGGCCGCGACGCTCCTGACCGGGCCGAAGAGGGCGGCGAAGGTGGCGATCTCCTCGCGCAGGCGCTCGCGAGCCGCCTCCAGCCCGAGGCCCGCCGCGCCGGCCCCATTCAGGGCCTCGCGCGAGAGCGTCTCGTAATGGAGGCCGATCTCGCCGCCCCGGCGCCGCAGCTCCTCGATCACTGGCGGGCGGGCGGTGCGCCAGCGGAAGTACCAGGTCGAGCGCAGGCCCAGCTCCAGCTCGACGTCGGACATGCGCAGGGCCGCGCCGGCGCACTGGTCGACGTCGTGGCGGAGGATGAGCACCGGCCCCTCGGCCGGCCGGACGGCGCCGTCGAGGAAGTCCTCGAGCGTGACCACTTGGTAGCCAACGCCGAGAGCAGCCTTGAGCAAACGGCCGTATTCGGGCCATCTGGCACGCGAGAGGGTGCGTGAGAGCCTTCGCCGAGTGCGCACTCCAGAGGCCGGGCTAGACTCGCCCCCGTGAATCGAGCTCACCCGGACGATGATAGGCCGGGTCGGCTCGGGCCAGGTCTCATGTCCGGTCCCAATGGCAGCAAGAGCCTGCTAGGGCTGGAACGGCGGATCGCCGAGCTGACACAGGAACTGGCGGGGCGCGAGGAGGCCGCGGCAGCCGGCGAAATCGAGCTGATCGAGCTGCGCGGAAAGGCCGAGGACGCGGACCGCCGGGCGCGAACGTTGCAGGCGCGGCTACGGAGATCCGAGGGGCTCCGCGAGGACGCGCTGAAGGAGGTGCCCCAACTCGAGGCCGAACTCGCCACGGTCGAGCGCCAGCTTGCCAAGGCGCGGCAGGACCTGGGAGCGGCTGAGCGGCGCGAACGGCGCGCGAAAAGCGATTATCGCGCTCGCGTGCGTGAGCTGGAGCAGCTCGTTTCGACGCTCGCGCTGGCCCTGGCCGAGACCAAGGCGGACCTCGAACGAGCCGCGAGCTCGCGGGCGTGGCGCTGGGGACACGGAATGACGAAGGCGCTGCGAGCCCTGAGCGGGCGACGCAAGGTCACGGAGGGCGCGCTGGCGAGGGCGCTGAAGCGGATCGAGCAGATCGAGGCGTCGACCTCGGCGCTGCCGTCGGCGGCGCCGGCGCCTTCCGCGGCGCCGGCCCCCCTCGCCTGGGAGGACGACGAGCGCGGCGACGACGAGCGCGGCGACGACCGCGCCGCCCTCGCCGCCGAGATCCGCGATCGCCTCGGCCCGGTCCCGGAGCTGGCGAGCTGGCCGCCGGTCTCGATCGTCGTCCCCACCCGCGACGGCCTCGGGCACGTCGAAAGGCTGGTGCGCGGCCTCGAGGAGCGGACCGACTATCCGCAGTTCGAGCTGATCGTCGTCGACAACGGCTCGGGCGACGACACGACCGCCTTCCTCGCCCGCGCCCGGACGCGCTTCCCGATCGCGACGATCGCCAACGCCGAGCCCGCCTCCTTCTCGGAGGCGAACCGGCAGGGCGCCGAACGCGCCAGCCACGACCTCCTGCTCTTCCTCAACAACGACGTCGAGCCCTTCGAGCCGGGATGGCTGCGCGAGCTCGTCGCTGCCCACGCGCGGGAGGGCGTCGCGGCGGTGGGCGCGACGCTGCTGCGCTCGCGGGCGGGCAGCGATCCGGCGACTCGCGATCGCACCGTCCAGCACCGCTCGATCAAGCTCAGCGCCGCGGCGGACGGGGTGCGGCCGTTCAACTTCGGCGACGGCGAGGACCTGTTCGGAGCGAGCTTCGGCGTCGAGGACCGCTGCGCGGCGGTCACCGCCGCCTGCCTGCTGGTCGACCGCGAGAGGTTCGAGGCGGCCGGCGGGTTCGCCGGCGGCTACCGCTTCGGCACCGAGGACGTCGACCTCGGGCTGAAGCTGACGAGGGACGGCGAGACGCTCGTCGCCAGCGGCCGTTCTGTCCTCTACCACGACGAGTCCGCCAGCCAGGACGCCGCGGGCAACGACTTCAAGCGGGCCAACCGGCTGTTCAACCGGCGCCTCTTCCTGGAGCGCTGGGGGCCGGAGGTGCGTCGCCGCTACCGGCTGGCGCGCCTCGACCGCGACCCGTTCTGGACCGACGGCGCCGGCCCGCGGGCGGCGATCACGGTCACCAGCCTCGACCCCGCCGACGGCTGGGGCGACTGGTACACGGCCCACGAGCTGGGCGACGCCCTCGCTGAGCTGGGCTGGCGGATCGAGTACGTCGAGCGCAAGGGCGACGCCTGGTACGAGCTGCCGGCCGACCTCGATTACGCGATCTCGCTGATGGACCCCTTCGACCTGCGCCGCCTGCCGCCGCACGTCACCGCCGTCGCCTGGGTGCGCAACTGGACCGAGCGCTGGCTGGAGCGGCCCTGGTTCGAGCGCGCCGACGTCGTGCTCGCCTCCTCCGGCGGCTCGGCCGAGCTGATCGAGCAGGCGACCGGGCGGCGGGCGGTCCTCTTCCCGCTGGCGACCAACCCGGCCCGCTTCGCGCCCGACCGCGCCGACCCCGGCCGGGCCGCGGACTGCGTGTTCACCGGCAACCACTGGGGCGAGGACCGCGAGATCCAGCCCGCGCTGCGTCCGCGCCGCGGCCGGCGCCTCGACGTGTACGGGAAGGGCTGGGAGGAGGTGCGCGAGGTCGCCCGCTGCGCCCGCGGCCCGGTGGCCTACGAGGAGCTGCCGGCGATCTACGCCTCCGCCAGGCTGGTCCTCGACGACACCTCGGGGCCGACCCTCCCCTACGGCGCCGTCAACAGCCGCGTCTTCGACGCGCTCGCCTCCGGCACGCTTGCGATCACCAACTGCGAGGCGGGGGCGCGCGAGCTGTTCGGCGAGGACTTCCCGGTCTGGAGCTCGCCCGAGGACCTGGAGGCGAAGGTCGAGGCGCTGCTCGCCGACGACGAGCGGCGGACGAGCCTGGCGCAACGCTTCCGCGGCGAGGTGCTCCGCCACCACACCTACGCGCACCGGGCTCGGCGGCTCGTCGAGGTGCTGCGCGAGCACGAGCGCAAGCCCTCCTTCTGCCTCAAGATCGGCGCCCCGAGCTGGGAGGAGGCCGAGCGCTGGGGAGACCTCCACTTCGCCCGGGCGGTCGAGCGCGAGCTGCGTCGCCGCGGCCACCGCTGCCTGGTCCAGGTCCTCCCCGAGTGGGAGGACGACGCGGGGCTCGACTACGACGTCGCCCTCGTGATCCGCGGCCTCAGCCGTCACCTCCCCAAGCCGGGCCAGCTCAACGTGCTCTGGAACATCAGCCATCCCGACGAGGTGAGCGGCGAGGAGTGCGACGGCTACGACCTCGTCTGCGTCGCCTCGGAGCGGTTCGCGGCGACCCTGCGCGAGCGGACCGAGACGCCGGTCGTCGTCCTCGAGCAGGCGACCGACCCGGCGCTGTTCTTCCGCGACCCGGCGCCCGAGTACGAGCACGACCTGGTCTACGTCGCCAACTCGCGCGGCGTGCTGCGCCCGATCGTCCGCGACCTCCTCCCCACCGACCTCGACCTGGCGATCTACGGCGCCAACTGGGAGGGCCTGATCGACACCCGGCACGTCGTCGCCGAGCATGTCCCCAACGAGGAGCTGCGCAAGGTCTACTCCTCGGCCAGGGTCGTCCTCTGCGACCACTGGGACGACATGCGCGAGCACGGCTTCATCTCGAACCGCATCTACGACGCGCTCGCCTGCGGGGCGACGATCGTCAGCGACGAGGTGGCCGGCCTGCGCGAGCGCTTCGGCGACGCGGTCGTGACCTACCGGGACGCCGAGGAGCTGCGCTCGACGATCGACAGTCTGCTGCTGCGGACCGACGGGGTGACCCAGCCGGGCGCCGCGGTGATTGCCGGCACCTTCTCCGAACGCGTCGACTCGTTGCTGGACATGGTCGCGCGGTGCCGCTCCGACGCGGCCATTCCCCAGCTCGCATCGCGGGTGACCGCATGACCATCGACTCCCTTCTCACCGACCTGTCCTTCCGGCTGATCGGCACCGACGTGACGCCCAGCGATGACGGCAGGTTCCATGTCGAGCGCCCCGATGGAAGCTTCGTCACCCTGCTCGACCAAGACGACTTCTGCCTGGAGTGGGGCAACGCCGACCTGGGGCCAGGCAGGGCGGGGACCAAGGCGCGCCTCAGGCGCCTGGCCGAGATGCCCAAGATGTCGACGATCGCGATCGGAGCGATCGTCAACAGCGCGGTCGCCGCCATGGCCCCCGGGACGGCCTTCGTGAACGTCGGCGTGTGGCATGGCTACTCCTTCCTCGCGGGCCTGCTCGACAATCCCGACAAGCGGGCGTTCGGGATCGACAACTTCTCGCAGTTCGGTGGCCCCAGGGACGAATTCCTCGCGCGCTTCGAGTCGCTGCGCTCCCCCGAGCACTCCTTTGCCGACTCCGACTACCGGGACTTCTTCCAGAGCGGCTTCTCCGAACCGATCGGCGTTTACATCTACGACGGCGAGCACTCATACGAGAACCAGCTGGAGGGACTGCGGGTCGCCGAGCCCTTCTTCGCCGACGACTGCCTCATCGTCGTCGACGACACCAACTGGCGGGCGCCGCGCAAAGCGACTTTCGACTTCATCGCTCACAGCCAGAGGACCTACTCCGTTCTGTTCGACGTCCGTACCGCCGGCCAGCACCCGACGCTCTGGAATGGCCTCGTGGTGCTCCGCGCGGGTGCGGCCGCCGGCAGGCCGCCCGTCGAAGAGATCCGGGCGCCGGCCCTCGCGTACCGCGATACCGCGCCTGACCGGGCCGGGGAGCGGGTCAGCGTCCTGATCGGACTCGATGGCGATCCGGGCGAGGTCGAGGGCACGCTTGCCGCTCTCGAAGCCCAGACCCACGAAGACGTCGAGCTGCTCTCCTTTGGCGGCCGAGGAGAGGCCGCGCCCGCCGGCGGCCACCACGCGACCGCGGCCGACGCGCTGGCCGCGAGCAGCGGCGACTACGCGGCGATAGTCGACGTCGGCTGCCGGCCGCGCTCCACGGCCATCGCCGAAGCCGTTGCGTCCGCCGAGGGAAAGGGCGTCCAGAAGCCCTACGAGTGGCGCAACCAGCGTGGGCGCCTCAAGCGATGAGCCAGGGTTGGCCGCCGACCCTCGGTCGGTGAAGCACCGTCCGGTTCACTCGAGCACCCTCGTCTCGGGCTCGGAGCGAGAGCTGAGAGGCAGTCGCGCGTGGCAGATCGAGCCGCCGGCACGACTGGAGCTGCCGGCGCTGGTCTGCCTGGGCATCGATACCGGGGTCGCGGATCCCGGGGCCGAGCGCCGTGCTCGGCTCGAGCTTCCCGCGCCACCAAGCTGCCCCCCCACCTTCTTCGTCCGCGTCGAGGAAGGCTCGGTCTGGACGCCGGGCTTCGTGCCGTTCCTGCCGACGGGTCAGTACCTCGTCGACGCGGTGAGGACTCCCCGCCTCCTGTCTCAGACCGGCCTCTCGGTCGACGCCGACCTGGCGATCGCAGGCCTGCCGGAGCCGGTCCGCCGGCCGGAGAGCGTCGTGCTCATGGGGAACGCCCAGGGCGAGAACCACTTCCACTGGCTCTTCGAGAGCCTCGCCCGGCTCGGCATCCTCCGGGGAGGGCCCGAGGGAGAGCCGCGGGGCGCCAAATACCTCGTTCCGGGCCTCTCGGAGGCACAGGTCGAATCGATGCGGTTCGCCGGCGTCTCCCGCGACCAGCTCCTCACCGTCGACGAGTCGTTCGTGCGATTTCGCCGGCTCTACGTTCCATCGAGGGGAATCGACCGCATCCATCGGTTCAGCCGAGCCGCGGTCGCCTTCCTCCAGGGCCTGCAGGGCGGCGGCAGGCCGTGGCGGCGCGTTTATCTGACCCGGCGGGGCGCCAGGCGACGACGGATCGTCAACGAGGCCGAGCTGATGCGGGCGCTGTCGCGCTCGGGCTTCGAAGAGGTCGCGTCCGGCGAGCTGACGTTCGCTGAGCAGCTGCGCCTCTTCTCGGAGACGGCGACGCTCGTCGCCCCGCACGGGGCGGGACTGGCGAACATGGTCTTCATGCGGCCGGGTGGCTCGGTCCTCGAGCTGCAACCGGAAGGGCAGGACGCGGCCGGCACCCTGATGTACCGCTGCCTGGCCGCGCTCGCGGGCCACCGCTACGGCGTCTACGTCGGAGCGGGCGCGGCGGGACGCGAAGCGATCCAGGTCGACCCGGGCAAGTTCGCCCGCCACGCGGCAGAGCTGTCGTGAACGAGCGGGCGACGGCGGCGGCGGCCGCCGGGCTCCACGCGGACCTCACGAGCGACTCGCCCGTCCTCGTCGTCGCCTTCGCCGGCCTCGCCGAAGAGCTGGGCATACCCGCGTTCGAGTTCATGCGGATGGTGAGCGCCCTCGGCACGCAGACGGTCTTCGTTCGAGACACCCGGCGGCTCTGGTACCAGCGCGGGGTCCCTGGCCTGGGGCCGAGCGTCGACACGGTCGCCGACGCCCTAGCCGACCTCGTCCGATCCTCCAAGGCGCGCAGGACAGTGTTCCTCGGCAGCTCGGCGGGCGGCTACGCCGCGCTTCTGTTCTCGAGCCTCGTGCCGGCCCACCGCGTGCTGGCGTTCGGTCCGCAGACAGTCGTCGATCCAGCCGTCAGGGCCTCCCTCGGCGACGGGAGGTGGCTCCGATCGACACAGGAGCTCGAGCGCAGCGGCGGCCCGGACAAGCGGTACGGCGACCTCGCTCCGATCTTCCATGCCTTCGCCGGCGACCGTCCCGAGGTGCTCCTCCACTACGCGGACGGATCGCCGCTGGACGTGGCGCATGCCGAACGGCTGGGCGGAGCGCCAAAGGTCAGCCTGCGCCCCCATCCGGTCGCCGAGCACAACATTCCCGCGCTCCTGAAGCGCGAAGGCCGGCTCGCCGCCGTGCTGGAGGAGAGCCTCGCCTAGGAGGGATTGGCGAAACTCGCGTGTGCGGCTGGCGAGCGCCGGACCAAGCGGGGCAAGGACGCAGGGAGGCCGAATAGCAGCGCTATTTGGCCGACCGAGGACGCCGCACCGCGCAGTGTGTCCGCCGCCGCCAGACGTGCGCGGGGGTTTCGCCAATCCCTCCTAGGCCAGCTCGGACGGCAGCAGACCGACACCGTCCGCTTTCAGCTCCTCCACGACGTCCCGGTAGAGGGCCTGACGGGCTTGGCGCTCCTTGGGCGGAGTCCCGGCCGCCCACCGGCCCATGTTCGCCTTCTCAGGTGGCATCACCTGTTCGAACGCATCGCGCATCTGCGGCGAATCGTCCAGGCAGAGCCAGGCCAGGAGGTCGCCGTAGGCATCCGCCCTTCTGCGAACTGAGAGATCCTCGAACTGGAGCACGTACCGCGACTCGGCCGGCAGGTGCTTCAGGGCGGCGTCGCACCTGCGCGTCGCGCTCGCCCACCACTGGAGCCCCTCGCCGAAGTCACCTACCCATCCGAGCCGGGCGAGAGAGGCGGCCACGTCCCGGCCGTCGCGAACGCACACGATCATCCGGAGGCGGGGGAAGAGCCGCCAAAGCTGTCCCGCGAAGAGGGCGTTGCGGGGCGAGGCCTCTACCCAGGTCCGCTTCCCAGCGTCCTCCGCGACCCTGTCGAGGATGCGGCGGATCAGCGCCCGGGAAGCGGAAAGACAGTCCTCTTCATAATGGGCCGCGAACTCGTCGAGGATTCGATTCAGCTCATCTCGCGAGATAATCTGATCCAGGCCGCCGCGCGGCGGATGCGGCGGGTTGTAGAGCTTGACGAACCAACGGTCCCACATCCGAGCGATGAATTCATCGACCGTCAGCTTGCCCGCGAGCAACGCCGGCAAGCCATCCGCGTCGGTGTGGAAACGGGCCTCGAACGGCACCTCGGCAATCCACTCGTGCCGACCGAGGAGCCGGCCCACCACGGTGGTGCCGCTTCTTCCCGTGCCGCCGACGAAGATCGGCGCTCCCAGGCGGCGAGGCGGGCTTGAAACCTGACCGTCCGTCACCTCGCTCGTGGTGACCCCGCCCGTCTCCCCTCCTGCGTCGGACTCGGCCCGGGTCATGACTCAGTACGGGCAGGCGATGACTCGGGCTGGAAGCATTTTCACCATTGGGGTGATGGCCATCGTCCCATTCGGGATCGTCAGCTTGGCGGTGACCACCCGGTTCCTCGAACCCGCGGAATTCGGCCAGCTGGCGATTCTATATGCGGTCGCGTCGATACTGACCGTCCTCTCAGGCCTGGGGGTGTTCCAGGGCACGCTGATCACCGTGTACGGGGTGGGAGACGACGACGAAGGCGGCGACGTCGGGGTGGTCGACTCGGGGATGCCCGAGACGACGGGGGAGGAGCGGCGGCGCCTGCTCGGCTCCGGCCTGCTTGTCCTGGTCGCGATGGCGACCGCCCTCTGCGCGGTCGTGGGAGCGGTCGGGGCCGGCATCGCCCTGGTCGCGCTCGACAGCTCCTGGACCGAGGCAATTCCATGGATGGCCGCCTCCGCCTGGTCGGGTGCGATCTGGCGCTTGGTCCACCAGGTTCCGAGGATGGAGAGACGGCCGGGCCGCTGGGCGGCGCTTCAGTACCTGCGCCCGGGGCTCGTTCTCGCGGCCACCATCGTGGCCCTGGCCGCTGGCCTCGGCGTGAGCGGGGTCCTGATGGCGACCGCGGTCGGGACTGTCGCCGCCACCGCGCTGGCGTTCGTCATGTCCCGGCGCTGCTTTCGCTTCCAGCCGCGCCGGGAAGACGCCGCTGTGCTCTGGCAGCAGGGTCGGCACTGGGTGCCGCTGACCCTGGCGGCTGTGGTACAGGGCAACGCCAACATCCTCCTGCTCGGCGTCCTGGCGACGCCCGCGAGCGTCGGGCTCTTCCAGGTGGCGAACCGGATCGCTCAGATCCCGAGCTATTTCGCCGACGGCTTCCTGACCGGCTGGCCCGCGATGGAACGCAGTCCGGTCAGCATCGCGGCCAAGGAAAGGAAGGGCCGGCCGGAGTACTCGGCGGCGGTGTTCACGCTCTTCTGCCTGATCACGCTGGCCCTCCTCTTCGCCGTCAGCCTCTGCTCCGGGGTCTTGATCCACATCGCCGCACCGTCCTACGACGAGGCGGCTCCGCTGATCCCAGTCGTGGCGGCCGCATATGGCTCGCTTGCGGTCTTCCGCGGCACGTTCAGGGCCACCAGCTTCCCCGCTCGGCGTTACTGGTTCACGCTGCTGCACCTCTTGTGGATCGCCCCCTATGCTCTCGTCGCCGGTCTCCTGGCCCCCTGGGACGCAAGCTACGCGGTCGCGATCGCGCAACTGGTCGCCGGGATCGCGGTCAGCGCCGCGTTCGTCCTGATCGATCGGCGAAACCCAAACCCGACGCCCTTCCAGTGGCGGCGGCTGGGCCTGGCGGTGCTTCTCGCCGGAGCGGGGATCCTCCTTGCCCACCAGGCCCCGGTCTCCTCGTTCCTCCGCGGCGTCGTCTCGCTGGCGGTCCTCTTGGCGTTTCCCGCACTGCTCGTATGGACGCGGGTCCTGCCTCGCGAACAGCTCGAGACGGCGAGGGATATCGCGATGTCGGTCCTGCCGCGGAGACTGCGAATGGCCGGCGTCCGACGCGGGCTCGGCTCGCTCTCGGCGGGCGAGCGGACGGCGGTCACGCTAGTCGTCTGCGAGCGGGTGGATCCGGACGTCGCCGCCGCAAGGCTGGGAACCAGCGTCAACCTCACCCTGGCGCGTGTCGTCCGCGCCTTACGGCGCCTCTCCGATGGCGAGCGCGCCACCCCGATGGACCACCTGATCGGGGACTACGTGCTCCACCGAGGAACCACGATCGAGCGGGACGCGCAAGCCTCCCACCTCTGCGCGCAGGGTGCCGACCCTCTGGATCTGCACATGCTCGAGGAAGTGGCGCAAGCGCTGGCCCTGAAGCGCCCTCGCCTCGGCCTCTTTCGCCGGCCCGTCGACCGCCCGGCCACTTGACGGATATGAGGTCGACGCCCGTCTCGAGCCCGTCGCCTTGTCCGATCTGTGGCTCGACGGAGCGCCGGGAGGCGATGGGACGAGCCGCGGCGCTCTGCCCCGGCTGCGGGTCGCTGGAGCGCCACCGGGCGCTGGCGCGGGCTTGCGCGGGGCTGCTGGAGCGCGGCGGGCGCTGCCTCGAGGCCGGGCCGGCCAGTCCGCGTGTCTTCGGCGGCTTCCTCGCCGAGCGCGGCTGGGAGTACACGTCCGTGGACCGCTGGCGGACCGGCAACCCGCACGACCCGCGCGCCGTCCCCTTCGTCGACCACGAGGTCGACCTCCGCGACCTCTCGCTCTTCGGCGACGGCGAGTTCGACCTCTTCGTCGCCCAGCACGTGATCGAGGAGATCGAGGACTACGGCGGCGCCCTCGACGAGATCGCCCGCGTGCTGGGGGAAGCCGGCACGGCCCTGCTCGAGATCCCCTTCGACCCGGGGCGTCCGGACTCGCGACGCCAGCCGCCCGACCACTTCGGCAACGTCTGGGCGTTCGGCGCCGACCTGATCGGGGAGCTGGAGGCGCGTTTCGGGACGGTCGAGCAGGTGCGGCTGGAGGAGGGCGCCTACAGGGGCACGCTGCTGGTCTGCGGGGCCGGAGAGCCGCGAGCCGGGATCGGCAGCCCGGCGGCGGACGAGGCCCTGGCGCCCTCGGTCGCGGAGAACCGGCTCGCCGGCGACGGGGCCTGGTGGACGGGCCGCAAGGCGCCGGGGGCGACGATCGAGGCCTACCCGTCCTGGCCGAGCGTCGAGCCGGGCGGGCGGCTGGAGCTGCACGTCAGCACCTCGCCGGCGGCCCGCTACCGGGTGACGATCCACCGGCTCGGCTGGTACGGGGGCGGCGGCGGTCGCACCGTCGCCGAGCACCCGTCGCGGGGGAGCGTCCAGGGGCTGTCGCGCGAGGCGCCGCCGATCGGCCCGGGGCCGACGGTCCCGCCGTGCGAATGGCCGGTAACCGACTCGATCCCGGTCGGCGACGACTGGGCGAGCGGCCAGTACGTGGCGAAGCTGACGCTCTGCGACGGCGAGCACGAGGGCAACGTCGCCCTCGTCGCCTTCGTCGTCCGCGAGCCGCTCGACCGGCGCGCCGACGTCCTCGTGCAGATGCCGTTCACCACCGCCCACGCCTACAACCACTGGGGCGGCAAGAGCCTCTACCCGTCCAACAGCAGCGAGGAGACGCCGGCGGTCAAGGTCAGCTTCGACCGCCCGCTCCCCGCCTGGCACGAGGCGAACCTGAACGCGCGCTGGCCGTTCGCCTGGGACCTGCACCTGATCCGCTTCCTCGAGCGCGAGGGCTTCGACGTCGCCTACACGACCGACCTCGACACCCATCGCGAGCCGTGGCGGCTGCTCGGCCACCCGCTGGTGATGACCTCGGGCCACGACGAGTACTGGAGCGCCGAGATGCGCGACGCCTTCGACGCCGTCCGCGACAGCGGCGCCAGCCTCGCCTGCATGGGCGCGAACACGTGTTACTGGCAGACGCGCTTCGAGGACGAGGAGCGCGCCATGGTCATGTACCGGCGCGGCGAGGCGGACCCCGAGCCGGACCCGGCCCGCAAGACGGTGCGGTTCCGCGACCTCGAGCCGCCGCGGCCCGAGTGCCTGCTCTGGGGCGTCCAGTACCAGGACGGGATGACCCCGCCGCGCCAGCCGCCCCGTCACTACGAGCTGAGCGAGTCCTGTCTCGGCGACCGCTGGCTCGAGGGGACCGGGTTCGAGCACCCGGCGACCCTGGAGGGCCTGGTCGGCTACGAGTGGGACGCCCTGCGGCGCGGCCTCGAGCCGGCCGACGCGACGGTCTTCTTCCACTACGAGAACGAGCTCTCCGACGCTCACGCGGTCCGGCACCGCACCGCCGCCGGCGGGCTGGCTTTCGCCGCCGGCTCCCTGCAGCTCAGCTGGGGGCTCGACGACTGGGCGCACGAAGGGCTCGCCGACGCCCGCCTGCAGCGGTTGATGAGGAACGGGCTGGAGGAGATGATCGCGGTCGGGAAGCGGGCGGGCGCGGGCGCGGGCGCGGTGGCGACCTAGAATCGCCGCCGTGGCGGAGACGATCGACTTCGCGGCGACCAGCGCCGCCCTCGCCGAGCGGCTCGACGGCTACCGGGACCGCGTCGACCGGACGATCGCCCCCGGCGACGCGATGTGGACGGGCGACCTCGAGGACTACCTCAGCGTCAGCCACTCGGCCGTCGCCCAGGTCGCCCATGCGATGGCCGCCTGCGGGCGCACCTCGCTGCCGCGGATCCTCGACTTCGCCTGCGGCCACGGGCGGGTGATGCGAGCGCTGCGGGCCGCCTTCCCCGAGGCCGAGCTGACCGGCTGCGACGTCGACCGCGACGGGGTCGACTTCTGCGCCGGCCGGTTCGGCGCCGTCGGGGTCTACTCGGACCCCGATCCGGGCCGGGTCGAGCTGGACGGCGAGTTCGACCTGATCTGGGTCGGCTCGCTGCTGACCCACCTCGACGCCGAGCGCTGCCGCTCCTTCCTCGACCTGTTCCGCCGCCACCTCGGCGAGCGCGGCCTGCTCGTCTTCTCGACCCACGGTCGCAACGCGGTGAAGCGCTGGCCGCGCGACGACGAGCGAAGCCAGGCGATCGCCGCCGGCTTCGAGCGCGACGGCTTCGGCTACCGCGACCATCTCGGCGTCGAGGGCTACGGGACGTCCGCCTTCACCGCGGCCTGGATCGCGGCGACGCTGGCGCGGTGGACGGACCTGATGCTGGTCGGCTACGCCGAGCGCGGCCTCGCCGACCACCAGGACGTCGTCGCGGTGCTCAAGCTCGACGTCCACCACCGCCAGAACGAGCTGCTGCTCGCCTAGGAGCGAACCCTAGCCGGCGGCCAGGGCGCGGGTGAGATCCTCGCCACTCAGGGAAAGAACGCCGATCGGCTGCTCGGTCCAGCCGCGTTCGGGCGCCTCCTCGTCGTCCAGGGCGTAGGGCGGCGCGGCGGTGAGCAGCAGGTGCAGCTCGTTCCTGCCCCGCAGCGCGGTCGTGTCGAAGCTCGGCTCCCAGGCGCCGAGGTCGCCCGCGTAGATCGCCACCTCGCGCGGCTCCCTGCCGGGGGTGCAGCGGGCGCAGACGACGCGGCCGCCGTAGCCGTCGTGGTCGGCGCGGAAGATCGTCCAGACCTCGCCGTCGTCCATGCAGGCGAGCGCCGGGCGGGCGACCGAGGCGTCGACGATCGGCGTGTCGATCTCCATCCTGTGGGTGAGCGCGGTGACGTCGCGGGTCCGCCACGCGGCGCCGTCGTGCCATGCGTGGGCGATCTGGGTGGCGCCGCGCTCGTCGTAGCGAAAGTAGGCGATGTGGGGATTGCCATCGCGATCGACGTCCATCCCGGTCTGGTTGACGAGCCCGGAGCCGCTCGGCGCCGTGGGGACGGCGATCGGCGCCGAGGCATGGCTCAGGGGCAGCTCGAGCCGCTCGCCCGCCGCCGAGCGCCAGGTCGCGCCGCCGTCCTCGCTGGTCGCGTGCCAGACGTCGCGGTTCCAGGCGGCGCTGGCGCTGCGCGCCCGGAAGCAGCCGGAGACGTGGACCGCGCCGCCGGCCGAGACGGCGACGTGGTTGAGGTAGGGGCTCTCGCCGCTCGAGCGGCCCTCGACGAGCATCCCCAGGCGCTCCCAGCCTCCGCCGTGCGGCGGCAGGCGGTTGAGGTAGACGTCGCCGTGGCCCGAGCGGCCGTCGCGGTAGAGGAAGAGCAGGGCGCCGCCGGGCAGGCGGACGAAGGTCGGGTAGGTGACGCTCTCCTCCTCGCTGCCGATCATCGGCTCGGCGCTCCACTCGCGCGGGTCCCCGGGCGCCGAGCGCATGTAGGCGAGCGGCCGGTTGTGGAGGTTGCCGGCGACGTGGACGCGGCCCAGGGCGTCGATCCCGATCGCGTAGCTGTTGTGCGGGTCGCGCTCGGTCGGCCGGCCGAAGGGGGTGCCGGGGACGGCCTGGAGGTCGACCGGCTCCGACCACTCTCCGGCCGGGAGCTCCCGTTCGGCGATCAGCGGCGCTCGCCGCGGCCCGCTGACCCAGATCGCGCACTGGCGCGCGCCGTCCGTGGCGAGGGCGTCCTGGGTGAAGGGAAGGCTGTTGCAGTTGGCGACGTTGTTGGCCGGGGCAGGCAACAGCGAGAGGCCGCCGAGAGCCACCTCCTCTGCTGCTAACGACACGCCGCGTACACCTCCGCCAGCAGCTCCCGCTCGCGCTCCCAGACAGCGGTGGCGGCCAGGCGCGCCGCGGCGGCGCGGTGCGCACGCTGGGCGCCGGGGTGGAGGATTTCGCGCAGCGCCGCGGCGACCGCGGCCGGGTCGGCGGGGTCGGCGACGCCGCCGAGCCCGTGCTCGCGCACCTCGCCGGCCAGGACCGGGATGTCGCTGGCCAGCACGGGGAGCCCGGCCGCGACGTACTCGTAGAGCTTGTTGGGCAGCGTCATCCGATAGCTGAGGCAGGCCGGCTCGATCAGGGCCAGGCCGACGGCGGCGTCGGCGAGGACGGTGGCGGCGCGGTCGGGCGGGACGGGATCGAGGATCTCGACCCGGTCGGCGACGCCCAGCTCGTCGGCCAGCTCGCGCAGCGTGCGGCGATAGCCCCAGGCCTCGGGGCCGACAAGGCGCATACGCAGCTCGGGCAGCAGGGCGAGGGCGCGCAGCGCGGTCGGCAGGCCGCGGTTGCGGGTGAGGGCGCCGAAGTAGACGGCCAGGGGCGGGTCGGGGGTGGGGCCGGGGGTGGGCGCGTGGGCGGGGGCGTCCTTCCCGGCGCGCGCCCCCTCCGCCCGCCACTCGGGCAGGTTGCGGATGACGGCCGGCGGCTCGATCCGGTAGCGGCGCGCCATCACGTCGGCGTAGCCGGGGCTGGTGGTGACGACGCGGTCGGCGAGGCGGACGAAGAGCGACTCGCAGAGCAGCAGCCAGGCGCGCGGCTCGGGCCGCAGGTTGCGGTCCGGCCAGAGCTCGTGGGAGTCATAGACGAGACGGGCGCCGGTCAGCAGCTTGCCGGCGACCCCGATCCAAACGGTGTTGTAGTCGTTGGCATGGAGCAGGCGCGGCCGGGTGCGGCGGACGAGGGCGAGGCCGCGGCGGTAGTAGTCGGCGGTGGCGGCGAGGCGGCGCAGCCGGGTCGCACGCGTCGGGGCGGAAGCGGTCGGGGACAAGGGCTCAGAGGGCGTGACGGCATTCGACGTCCTCCTCCGCATCAGGTTCAGAAGCCGCCGCGGCGCGGCGCCCGGCTCGAGGCGGATGACCTCGACGTCGCCGAGCCGCTCGGCGGCCGGCTCGCCGGCCCCCGTCACCACCCCGACGACCGTCGTCTCGTAGCCGAGCGAGCCGAGCAGCCGCGCCTCGCGGAGGACGCGGGCGTCGTGGGTGACGCCGTTGCGGACCAGGACGACAGCCCGCTCGGTGTCGTCCCGCCGACTGCGACGTCCCGCCTCTCCGCCCTCTTCCCGCTCCCCTGGGCACACCGCCCCGTACAGCTCGGTCAGCCGCGCCGCGTCCTCCGCCCACCCGAAGGGGCTCGGCCCGCCCGGGCCGTGCTCGAGCGCCGTCCGCAGGCCGGCGGCGACGGCGTCGGGGTTGGCGGGATCGACCAAGGTCACGCCGGGCAGGCCGCCCACCGTCCGTCGTATCTCCGGCAGGTCGCTGGCGACGACCGGGATTTCCGCCGCCAGGTATTCGAACAGCTTGTTGGGCAGCGCCAGGCGGTGGTTCTCGCAGGTGTCTTCCAGCAGCGTCACCCCGACGCTGCCCTGCCGCGCGTGGGCGCGAATCTGGCCGGTGGGGACGGAGGGGCGCAGGTGGACCCGCTCGGCGACACCAGCGTCGCGGGCGACCTCACGCAGGCGGGCGGCGAAGGCGGCGTCGTCGGCACCGAGGAAGAGCAGGTGGGCGTCCCGCAGGCCGGCCATCGCCCGCGTCAGGGTCTCGCAGCCGCGGTCGCGCGCCACGGCGCCGAGGTGGAGGACGAGCGGCGTCGAGGCGTCGAGTCCGAGCGCACGGCGCAGGTCCTCCGCCTCGAAGCCGCCGTCCTCTTCGGCGGGATCCGGCAGGTTGCGGACCACGACCGGCCGCTCCGCGAGCCGGTACCGCGCGCGGAGACGGTCCGCGATCCCATCGGAGACGGTGACGACCCCGTCGCAGCGCGGGACGAGCAGGCGCTCGAGCGCGGAGACCAGCATCGCCCAGAGGCGGTCGCGGTAGGGGACGCCGACGGCGTACTCGTGCGAGTCGTAGACGAGGGCGGCTCCGGTGGCGCGGGCGCCGAGCCAGCCGGGCAGCAGCATCGCCGCGTCGTGAGCGTGGACAGCGTCGGGGCGTAGCCGTCGCAGAGCACGCAGGAAGGCGAGCAGGAAGACGGCGCGGTAGGCGACGGTCGGCAGCCGCTCCCGCACCCAGGGCGGCGGGGTCACCGAGCGGACCTCGAAACCTTCCAGCGCGCCGTCGAGTTGGCCGCGGTCGCGCGGCAGGTGCAGCACGGTCACCTCATGGCCCACGGCGGTCAGCGCCCGCGCCTCGCGTCGGACCCGCGAGTCGTGCTCGACCGACTTGTGGAGCAGCATCGCGATCCGCATCGGCGCCAGCATAGGCGCGCGACCCACCCGGTACCGGTCGGCGACTGCGATTCAATGCCGCCCGTGCGCGCCGTCCTGCTCACCCAGTACTTCCCCCCAGAGGTAGGAGCGCCGCAGGCGCGGATCGCGGCGCTGGCGAAGGGCCTGGCGGCAAGCGGCGTCGAGACGACCGTCCACACCTGCTTTCCGCACTACCCCGACGGACGCGTCAAGGCGCCCTACCGCAACCGACCGGTCGCGGTCGAGCGCGAAGGCGACGTCCGCGTCGTGCGCAGCGTCGTCTACCCGGCACCGAACCGCGGCTTCGCGCGGCGGCTGGCCGGTCACCTCTCCTTCGCCGCCTCGGCGCTCGCGACCGCGCGCCGGGCCGGGCCGGCCGACGTCGTCCTGGTCGAGTCGCCGCCGCTGTTCCTGGCCGGGGCGGCGATCGCCTACGCCCGCGCCAAGCGGGCCGCCCTCGTCGTCAACGTCGCCGACCTCTGGCCCGACTCGGCGATCGAGCTGGGCGCCCTCAGCTCGCCGCTCGCGATCGGCGCGGCGCGGGCGGTGGAGCGCGCCGCCTACCGGGCCGCGGTGGCGATCACCTGTCCCACCGAGGGGATCGCGGCGGCACTGGCGCGGCGGCCGGAGTCGGCCGGCAAGGAGGCGCTGATGCTGCCTGCGGTCGACCTGGAGCGCTTCGACCCCTCGCCGCCGTTCGCGAGCGGCGGCGGCGCGGCTGCCGAGAGGGGAGGCCCGGGCGCGAGGCCGGCGCCGCTGCGCGCCCTCTACGCCGGCACCGTCGGCATGGCGCACGGGCTTGGGACGCTCCTCGACGCGGCCGAGCTCGTCGCGGCGGAAGCCGACGGACCGCCACTGGAGGTGACGATCGCGGGCGACGGGGCCGAGGCGCCGGCGCTGCGCGCCCGGCTCGAGCGGCACGGGCCCGCCGGCGTGCGAATGCTCGGCGCGGTGCCAAGCGAGCGCATCCCCGGCCTCTACGCAGCCAGCGACGTCGCCGTCGTCATGCTGCGCGACCGCCCGATCTTCCACGGCGCCCTGCCGACCAAGATGCTCGAGGCGATGGCGGCGGGCAGGCCGGTAGTGCTGGCCGCCGCGGGTGAGGCGGCGAGGCTGATCGAGCGGACGAGGGCCGGCGTCGTCGTCGCGCCCGAGGACCCCGCGGCGCTGGCCGCGGCCCTCCGCGGGCTCGCCGCCGACCCGGAGCGCCGCGCCCGTCTCGGCGCCGCGGGCCGCCGCGCGGTGGAGGCCGAGTTCGGGCGGGCGGCGTGGATCGAGCGCTGGCGAGAGCTGCTGGAGAGCGTCAGCAGCCTCGCGGCTTGACCACCGGCCGGACCGCCCTGCGCTTCCCGTTCTGGGCCCCCAGTGCCACCGTGGCACGGTTGCGCCTGGCGCAGAGGTCGGTCGAGTTGACGATCAGGCCCTTCCTGGCGCCCTGCATGCGCAGGACGACCCTGGTCAGGGGGGCGTCGGGGGCCTTGGGGAAGGTGGCCCTGATGCCGCCCCTGACCGAGTCGATGCGGGCCGCGACCTCGACGTCGACCAGGCCATGGAGGTCGAGCACCATGTCGGGCAGGTCGTTGTCCGAGGAGCGCAGGTAGACGGGGCCGCTCAGTGGCTCCTCCAGGAGCGGCGTGGTGGCGGTGACGTGGCCGTAGACGGAGCCGGGGGGGCAAGAGTCGGCGGCGAACTGCACCCTGGTGCAGATCGTTCGGATGTGGGCCTGCTCCAAGAAGGCGCTCCTGGGCAGGCGGGCCTGGATCGACTCGACGTTGGCGTCGCCCTTCCTCGGCCGGTAGATCGCGGTCAGGGCCGGGTGGGAGCCGCGCTCCGTGCCGCCCTTGAGCTTGATCGAGAGCCTCGGCTTGAAGCCGAGGCGTGAGCAATTGGCGGCCTGGAAGCGGGCGGACTTTTGCACCGGCGAGTCGTCGGCGACCGAGAAAACGTCGGCTCCCCCGCCCCAGATCGACGCCGCGGTGGCGAAGGGGTCGCAGTCGGTCGGGTTCAGCGTGAAGCTCGGCCTGTCGACGTCGACCCTGATGTCGCGGACCCGCAGCGGGATGCCGGCGAGGATGTGGGGGATCGGGTCCGAGGCCGCGCCGTCGACTTCGACCTTGGCGGTAACAGGGTTGACCCGAAGCGCCTGGCGCACCACCACGGTGCCGACGTCGAAGGGGCCGGCGACGGCGGGGACGACGCCGACCACCGAAAGCGGCGCTTTGCCCACGGGACCGGCGAGGTGGAGAGATCCCGGCACGTAGGTGAGCTGGGAGCCGACCCCGGCCCCTCCCCATACCGTGCCGATCCTGGAGTCGGCGGGACAGGAGGGCGAGGCGAGCTCGGCCTTGCCGCTCTTCGCCTTCGCCTCGGCGATCGCCTGGTCAGAGCACCTGCGGACGCCCTTCAGCTTGGCGAGCAGTCCCGGCGGCAGGGTGGCGTCGAAGCGGGTCAGGTCCTGGTCGCCGTCTCTTCTGGTCAGCCGCATGTGGAAGGGGGTGTGGGCGGCGGCGTTGTTGTCGAGAGAGCCCGCGATGAAGCCGGGCTCGAAGGGCTGGGGGCCAGTTGGGCATGGCCCTCCTCCCACTCCCCTGGTGATCTGGAAGGAGGAGGGGCTCGCGAAGACGCTCCCCGGGTTGGCGGTGGGGGTGAAGTCGGCCTGGGTCGTGAAGGCGCCGCAGACGGGTGGCGTGATCAGGGGGCTCCTGCCGCCCTCTTTGAGCGCCAGGCGCACGGCGGAGAGCGGGAAGGGCGGCAGGTCGCTGAACGTGGCGACGAGCTGTCCGGTGCGGGGGTCTGGCTCCAGCACCCCGGCCTGCTTGACGAGAAGGCCGAGCTCGGGGTCCTTGATCACGACGTAGGTGGCGATCAGGGCGTCGAAGGGGTTCTCCTGGCCGGGGCCGTCGGGGTCATTCGGGGTGGCGATGTAGAGGGCGCCTTTCAGGGTCTCCTCTTCGAGGACCGGGGTCTCGGCTTCGATCGTGCCGACCTTCGAGGCCTCCGGGCAGCCCTCGCTGGGGGCCGAGGAGATCGTCTCGCGCGCCAGGTCGGCCACAGAGCAGGCGAGCAGGCCAGCGGCGAGCGAGGGGTTGGCGGTCACCCCGACTGGGAAGGTGACCTTCGCGTCCTTTATGTCGGAGGCGGCGACGCCTTTGGGGTTGGCGATCCCCTCGTCCTCGACTGAGAGCTCGAATGCCAGGCCCGAGGGGCTCTCGGCCTGGTCGGTGGTGGGCTGGGCGCTGGTGGAAGGTGAGAAGCCCAGTTTCGAGCAGCCGGTGAGCGACGGGCTCTGCACGGAGGCAGCGAATGTTTCGGGCCCGCCTGGGTGGACCGGGTCCCCGCTCCACCAGGAGACGGCATGGAAGGAGGTGGTGAGCGGACCGGTGCAGGAGCGCGGCAGGGTCAGGAAGGGCTTTTCGGGGAGCTTGGCGGGGCAGGACGCCTCCTCGTCGAAGTTGCTGAAGCCGCAGTCGCCGCGGTCGGGGTCGTGGGCTGGGTCGGCCGGGTTGCCCCAGAGGACGAAGTCGGACTCGAGTACTTCGGCGATCTGGGAGGTGTCGGAGAGGTGGGCGACGACCTGGTAGGGGTGGCTCTCGGCGATGCCGACCTGCAGGACGATCGGCGCGTCGCCGACGACGAAGCCCATCTTGGCCGCCACCCCCGGCGGCGGGGCCATGTTGTAGACGGCTACGGTTTCTTCGCCTTCGATGCCGGTGCCACCGCCCAGGGTGGCGGTGAGCTGGCCGAGGGCGCTCGAGTCAGCGCAACCAGGGTGGCCGAAGACGTCAGAGGCGAGGAACTCGACGGTCTCGCAGTAGGGGACGGCGGTCGGGTTGCCGACGAAGCCGGCGGGCAGGGTGACGTCGAGATCCCGCAGCGCCCCGTCGACGACGGGGATCGGGTTGCCGTCTTTGTCTTTTTTGGTGGCGTGAGGCACGGTGTTGACGCGGAAGGTGGTCCGCATCGCATAGGGGTGGGAGCCCGCCTGGCGGGCCTGCGAGCCGTCGTGTTCGGTGAAGGAGACCGAGATCTCCGAGAAGCCGAAGGCCGCGTGGGCCGAGGGGGCCACGAGCGCCCCTGCGGCCATCGACAGCAGGAGGGAGAGGACCAAGCGCCTCATCGACCCGCCCTCCGGGCCTTGCGCGCTCTGCCTTTCGCCTTGTGCTTGCGCTTCGCGCACCTGGCCTTGCCGTCGCGCTTGACCCTGCGCTTGCCCTTCGGGCAACGTTTCTGCACGTTGCCCGGTCCCGCCGCGGTGAGGGTCGAGGGGGTCACCTCTGGCGGTGGGGGCGGCGGGCTCTGGCAGGCTTCACCCGCGCAGGGGGCCCTGACCGCGGGTTCGGGGAAGCCGCCGCCGACGCGGGCGACGTAGACGTCGTTGAGGCCGTAGTCGGGTCCCACCAGGGAGCTTTGGGTCGAGAAGAAGATGCTCTCCCCGGTCGGGTCGGCGTCGAGGAAGGTCGACTTGGCGGGGCTGGTGCCAGCCGAGATCAGGTCCACGCAACCGCCTGAGTCCTCGCTGAAGGTCTCCGAGGCGCTTGCACAGGTGCCTTTGCCCTCCTCCTCCCACTGGTAGACGTCCCAGGTGCCGTTGGTGTCACGCGGGACCAGCGCCTCGGCGCTTTCGAAGAAGACGCGTCGCCCGTCGTCGGAGAGGACGCGCGGGGCGTGCAGTCGCTGTTCCCAGCCTTGGATGCGGGACGCGACCCAAAAAGCGCCTGAAGCGTCCCGTGGTTCGAGATCTTGACCGCTCGGCCGCGCCCCGCTCGGGTTGCACGAGACGCAGCGCAGGTCCCCGGAGACGGCGTCGTATAGGTAGACCTCCGCGACCGGTTTGCCGCTGGCCGCGTCGCGGTTGTCGTATCCACCTGGCGTCGGGCTGGCCAGCGACATGAAGGTCGCGTGCAGGCCGTCGGGGCTAACCCTCGCGGCGCGCTTTGCCGGCATGAAGTCCACCGGCCTCGTGGCGGGGCCGTTGACTATCGGCACCGGGCTGACGTCCTTGTCACCCAGCTCCATGATGAAGGTGAGCTCGCCGCCCCCGCCGCCGGGGGAGGCCTCATACAGGTAGAGGTTGTGCTCGCCGGCGCTCGCCGGTCCCGCCCCGTCGAGGTCCTCGCTCGAGGCGAAGTAGATGCGCGAGGCGTCCTCGCTGGCCCCCATCGGCCCCTCCACCCCTTTCGCGATCAGGGTCGGCGTTTCGGTTTCGATGTCCACTTCGTAGAGCTGGTCCTCGAGCGGCCCGGAGGTGAAGGAGAAGATCGCTTTGGAGCCGTCGGCGGATGCCGTCCAGAAAAAGGCCGGGTCGTTTGCTTTCGTGGTCGAGATCCGCCGGGTTTCGGTCCCGTCTATCCGCACGAAGATCCGGCCGGCCTTACGCTCGTCGCCCAGCGCAGCGGCGGTGTAGGCAGTCCAGAAAATTCGCGAACCGTCGGCTGAGATCGCGTTGCGCAGACTCGAGAGATCCTGACCCGCCTCTGCGAGGGTGCCCGCTGAGCAGGCTTCGGGGATCGGTTTGCCGCTCGGCAGATAGCAGACGAAGCGCAGCTCCCCGGCGATGTGCTCGTAGAGCAGCTTGCCTCCGGCTTCCACTTTGGGCGCACCGGTGTTGGCGAGTCGAGCGGCGGTCGCGAAGATGACGTGGCTGCCATCCCGCGAGAAGCCCTTCGTCCTGAGATCCCCATATTGACTGGGCGACAGGTCCAGCGGCGGCTCAATCGTGATCGCCGCGTAGCCGGGCGGCTCGAGGCAGTTCTCGCGCCGGTAGAGGTTCGGGTATTCCTCGATCGCCCCGGAGGTCAGCGGCGCGACCGAGTAAAGACGCACCCACCCCCTGCACAGATTCTCGGTGAAACCCTGGAATTCGTCGCTGAAGTTGGCGGTGACGACCACCGGCGATTCGCTCCGCGGCGGCGAGATAGCCTCGCTCGTCCAGCCGCTGGCGAGGCGCCTCGCCAGGTGCTGGGATGCGAACGGCGCCGACTCCGCCTCGCCGAAGGCGAGAAAGGAGGTGAAGGTGAAGCTGGCGCCTCCAGGGGCGCTCTTGTGGGTTTCGAAGCCAGCCGGCGGCACCCCGTTCCTCGCTTCCCACTGCGCCACGTCTCCTCCACCTTTGTCGAGCGGCGACACCATCTCGTAGGCGCGGCAGTCGGGCAGCTGCGCCGAGAGGCCGATCCGCATCGCATCATTGCCGCAGCTCGCGCCTTTTCCGGCCACCCGGAAGGTCCGGAAGGTGGCTTCCAGCCCTTCGCCCGAGCTCGCCTGGGCCGGTCCTTCCCTGCCGTCGGGGTCGATCCCGAAGACCGGGCCGCCGCCTGAACTCTGCGCGACGAAGCGGAAGTGGTAGGTGGTCTGCGGCTGCAGGCCTCCCAGCACCACCCCGGTCGTCATCACCGCCGCGTTGATCGACTTGTCACCCAGAGGGGCTGGCGAGAGCGGCGCTTTCAGGGGGCAGCCCCCCGCAGAACAGTTGCCCGTTCCATATTCGACGTAGTAGGTGGCGTCGGGCCAAAAGAGCGGGTTGATCTGGGCCTTCACGGTCGCCTCCTCGCGCCCGACCGCGCTCGCGAACTGCGCGAGGATTTCCGGCGGCCGTTTTGGCGGCGGTTCACACCCGATCGGAGCCGGGCCATAGGCCTCGACGAAGCTGCGGGGGATGATCCCCACGCTGGTGCGGGCAAGGTAGAGGTTGGGCCCGTCGCTCCCGGCGCATTCGTTGACAGCGAGGCTACGGAGAAGGCCGTCGTCCCGCGCGAATTCTGAGGCGGGAGTCATGCCGGCGATCGGGCTTCCGTCGGCCTCGTACCCCAACACGTACGTTCCGAGATCAGTGACTTCTGCGCTGTAGATGTTGCCTTGACGGTCCACGGCAACGCCGACCGGTTTGGCGACTTCGAAGCTGGATTCTCCCGGCTCACCCGGCGCCACCGGCGCTCCGGCAGGATTCAGTTTGTAGACGTCCGGGATGCCGTTGAGGGTGAAGTAGATGTTGCCGTCCTTGTCGACGTCGAGACCACTGACCGACTCTTCGGCGAACGAGGCGAGCGGCCCCTCGAAGGCGATCGTTTTGAGGTAGTTGCCGTCGAGGTCGAAGACCTGGATGCCGCCCGTGTCGCCGACCAGGATCGTCCCCACGCCGGTTGGGCTGTAGGCAAGGCGGTCGCCGACGGTAGAATCGAACTGTGCCGGGCCGTTGCCTTCGGTGCCCGGCCCGCAGACGTCACCTTCTTCGACATGGACGGCGGTGCAGACGTCGCCTGGGTGGCTTGGTCCCTGGTTGACCCCGCCGCCGAACATCAGCAGGAACTCACCGGCTGGGCTGAATTTCTGCACCCGTAGGTTGAGCCATTCCTGGACGTAGACATTGCCGCTCGAGTCAATGGCCACGCCAAGCGGACGCCAAATTTGGCCGGCCGCGTCACCCGCGCTACCACTTTGGCAGAGAGTCGGATCCGGAGCTTCCTCAGGCTCCGTGGGTCCGCAGGTCTGGAGTTCCGGCGTCCCGTCTGCGACCCCCCAGCCCCAGGACTTGACGAAGAGCCCCCAAGCGGTGTACTCGGAGATCCGGTTGTTGCCGAAATCCACAACGTAGACGTGACCCGTGTCAGCGTCCCCTGCCAGGCCAAACGGGAGGCTGAACTCGCCAGCACCGGCGCCAGGGGTCACTTGGGTCGCTGGCATGCGCAGCAGAAATTTGGGCGCCTCGGCCCTAGCCGAGGCCGCCGGTCCCACCTGCAAGGCAATGCTCATCGCTCCGGCCATGAGGACCAGTAGCGCTCCCCTCCACCTCATCTTCAATCCGTTCCCTCTTAAGCGATATTTAAATACCGCATCTACAACATTTAGGTATCCCTGAAGTGCGCAGGTTACCATAGGCCCTCCCGAAGCGTCAAACTGGGGGCCGGCTCTTAGCCGGCCCCCAGAAATAACTGTCAGTGCCTTTTCAGGACGTAGTGTGTGTGATTGAGATTGGCAGGCCCTCGGGGTTTGCACCACCTAGGTCTTCATATCCCTTGACTGTGACTGAGCCGATCATCTCGAACTTCTGGCTTGTGCCGAGGAAAATGCAGATACCGCCGTGGTAATGACCTGTGATTGTTTTGAGTGTAACTGTCGCTGTAAGCGCACTTTTTCCGTTTGGTTCAACAACGTTGTGGTAGACGACCCCTTCGGTCAGTGTTTCCGGCGCTTTTTGGGCTGGCACTGTGATTTCACAGTTCGGGTGTTTGATCACAATCGCTTTCCCGGCCGGACACTCGACCTCGACTGTTCCGTGTTTGTTGAGACCCTGGCTGAGGAATTTGTAACCGCAGCCGTTGGGCGTAACCGTAACGGATCCCGCTACGCCACCTTCTGTGTTGCAATTGGTGTAGGTGGGGGTCAGTGTAATTTCAGTGACCGATTTCGCACTTGCTGTGCCTTCATATGTCGCTTTTTCGCATTCGATCGGCAGAGCGTCGGGATCTGTTTCATGACTGTTGGCTTTGAGGTGGTAGAACTTCAGCTGGTGCAATGATCCTTTGGCCTCGTGCGCTGTGATAACCGCGCTGTTCTGCGGTCCATGGTGGACGAAGTGCCCCCCAACGGTCGCCGAGGCGTTTATCCCGGCAAAGGCGCTGGTCGCCAAGACGGCAAGGAGACCAAGGCCGAGGGCCTTTAGCTTGATACTCATGATGCTCCCTTTCCTTTGAGTTGGGACGCCGGTGCGACGTCCACGTCCCGCCCCCGGGACGCGGGAATAGGGATAGGTCACGAAGGGCTGCCATGTCAATAAATGTCTAGGTATTTAGTCGGGAATGCTGTTCTGAGATCGGATGAGTGCGCTTTTCCCCTGCAAATCTTCGTCGCACGGAGTGGTGCCCGCGCCAATCGGTGCGGTGACTTTTTGGCGCGCATAAGGCTTCCGCGCGGCGCGGGTCAGCGCGCTGACGCGGTGAGCTTGCGCGGGCCGCGGCTGAAGCCGGCGCTGAGCAGGGCCTGCTCGTGGCCGGAGCCGATCACCGGCTCGCCGTCTAGTTTCTCCACGGCGAGTTTCGGTAGGCGGCCGGCCGAGACGGCCTCGGCTAAGGCCGTCATCGCGGCGCTCAGCTCGGTGTCGTCCATCTCCACCAGGCGCAGGATGCCGCGGCCGCCGCGCTCTATGTAGACGACCGCCTCGCCGTCGCGAAGCAGGACGTGGGCGCCGGGGGCGCGGGCGGGACGGCGCCCCGAAGGCGCCTTCGGCCAAGGCAGCGAGGCGCCGTAGGCGTTGGCCGGATCGGTCGCCGCCAGCAGCTGGAAGGAGCCGGCGGCTTCGGGGAGCGAGCGCAGCCGCTCGACCGCGCCCGGCAGGGCGAACTGGGCGCCGCCCAGCCCCTCTACGAAGTAGCCGCGGCGCGCCGTCCCGAGCAGCTCCAGGTTGCCCAGCTCGGCGTACAGGGTCGAGAACCCGCCGGGCACGCCCTCAGCAAGCACCGTCTCTCTCGTGACGATGCCGTAGCGCTCCAGCATCAGCTCGGCCTGCGCCCGCAGCCGCGCCCCCGGCCCCGGCGCGTCCTTGAAGAGAGGCGCGGTCAGCGACCAGCGCCCCTGGATCGCCGCCCCCGCACCCGAGCGGCGGCGGGCGAAGCGACGGCCGGGCCGTTCCTGGGCCGGCACGGCCCGTAACCGCGGCGCCCGCAGCGGCGCGAAGGCGTCGTTGGTGACCTCGCCGCTCCAGGCGAGGTCCCAGAGAGCGTTATGGAGCTCCTCCGCCGGCACGTCGAGGTCGGCGACGAGGTCGATCCAGAAGGCCGGCCCGGCCGCGAGCCGCTCGCGGATCGCGTCGTGGGCGTTCCCCTCCCCCGGCTCCAGCTTCGCGTTGGCGGGGGGCGGCCCGGCCAGGCGCACGTCCTCGCGGAAGTAGAGGGCGACGCGGCCGTCGCTGCGACCGAGCGGCCCGGCGCCGATCCAGACCACCTCGCCGCTCGTGCACAGCTCGTCGAGCCAGCTCTGCGAGTAAGCGCCGAGGCGGCGCGGCAGCACGTCGCCCTCCCAGACCTTCGCCGTCAGCGCCACGCCCTGCAGCGGCACCAGCGCGTCGCGCAGCCGGTCGATCCCCGCTCCGGCGCGGCGGTGGGCGTCGACGTTCTGCCAGCTCGGCAGGAAGCGGGCGAAGCGGTCGCGCGCCGCCGGCTCGACCTCGCGCCGCAGGTGGGCGAGGCTCGCCCGCCGCACCCGGCGCAGCACCTCGGAGTCGCACCACTCGCGTTCGGTCCCGCCCGGCGCGAGCTCGCCGCGCACCATCGCGCCTTCGCGCTCCAGCTCGCGCAGCGCCGGCATCGGGTCGACCCCGTAGCGGCTCGCCAGCCGCACGGTCGGGAAGGGCCCGTGGGTGCGGCCGTAACGCCGCACCAGTGCCCGCATCGCGTCGGGGTGGTCCTCGAGGAACGTCTCGGGCAGGCCGGGCGGCGGCGGCACGCCGAGCGCGTCGCGGTAGAGGCCGGCGTCCTCGGCGGCTATGTAGCGCTTCTCGCCGTTGATCCGCACGAGCGCGGCGCGGCGCTCTCCGACGAGCTTCTCCAGCATCGAGGCGGCCGAGTATCCCTCCGCCACGCGCTCCTCGCACTCAGCCGCCGTCAGGTCGCCGAGGTTGCGCAGCACCTGCTGCAGCGCGTCCCGGTCAGCCGCCCGCCCCCCCTCCGTGCGGTGCTGGAGCTGCGCCTCGACCTCCTCCAGCGCCGCCGGGTCGATCAGCTCGCGCAGCTCCTCCTGGCCGAGCAGCTCGCGCAGCAGGTCGCGGTCGAGGGCCAGCGCGGCGGCACGCCGCTCCGCGTTAGGCGTGTCCCCCTCGTACATGTAGGTCGCGACGTAGTCGAAGAGGAGCGAGGAGGCGAAGGGCGAGGCGGTCGGCGTCTCGACCTCGACCAAGTCGAGCTTGCGCGAGTGCAGGTCGCGCAGCAAATCGCGCAGCGAAGGAAGGTCGAGAACGTCCCGCAGGCACTCGCGGTAGGTCTCGAGGATGACCGGGAAGCGCGGGAAGTCGCGCGCCACCTCGAGCAGGCTCTGCGACTTCAGCCGCTGTTGCCAGAGCGGCGTGCGCTTGCCCGGGTAGGCGCGCGGGATCAGCAGCGAGCGAGCGGCGTTCTCGCGGAAGCGGGCGCCGAAGAGCGCCGTGCCGGAGAGCTCGCGCACGACCAGGTCCTCGAGCTCGTCGGGCTCGATCATCACCAGGTCGGCGGGCGGCGGGTCGTCGGCGTCGGGGAGGTGGACGACGATCCCCTCGTCCGACCAGATCGCGTCGGCCTCCAGCTCGCGCTCCTCGCGGATCTTCTGCGCCAGCGCCAGCCCCCAGGCGGCGTGGACGCGGCCGCCGTAGGGCGAGAGGACGCAGAGCCGCCAGTCGCCGATCTCGTCGCGGAAGCGCTCGACCACGATCGTCTCGTCGGAGGGGACGACGCGGGTCGCCTGCTGCTGCTCGCGCAGGTAGGCGACCAGGTTGCGGGCGGCGCGCTCGTCGAGGTCGTAGTCCTTCGCCAGATCCTCCGGCTCGCGGGCGACCGCCTCGCGGGCGAAGGCGCCGATCGCCTTGCCCAGCTCGGCCGGGCGGCCGATCCCGTCGCCCTTCCAGAACGGCACCGCGCCGGGCAGGCCGGGGGCGGGCGTGACGATGACCCGGTCGCGGGTGATCTCCTCGATCCGCCAGGTCGTCGCGCCGAGCAGGAAGGTCTGGCCGGCGCGCGCCTCGTAGACCATCTCCTCGTCGAGCTCGCCGACCCGGCGGCCGTCGGGCAGGTGGACGCCGTAGAGGCCGCGGTCGGGGATCGTGCCGGCGTTGGTGACGACCAGCGAGCGGGCGCCTTTGCGGCCGTGGATCGTTCCCTTGGTCCGGTCCCAGACGATCCGCGGCCGCAGCTCGGCGAAGCGGTCGGACGGGTAGCGGCCGTCGAGCATGTCGAGCACGTTCTCGAGCTGTTCGCGCGACAGCTCGCCGAAGGGCTCGGTGGCGGTGACGAGCCGCTCGACCTCGTCCACGCTCCACTCGTCCAGCGCCGCCATCGAGACCAGGTGCTGGGCGAGCACGTCGAGCGGGTTGCGCGGGATGACCGTCTCCTCGATCGCCCCCTCGCGCATCCGCCGCGCCACCACCGCGCACTCCAGGAGGTCCGCCCTGAACTTCGGAAAGATGCGGCCCCGCGAGACCTCGCCAAGCGAGTGCCCGGCGCGCCCCACCCGCTGCAGCCCCCGGCTGACCGACTTAGGCGACTCGACCTGGATCACCAGATCGACCGCGCCCATGTCGATGCCGAGCTCAAGGGAGCTGGTGGCGACAAGGCACGGCAGCTGCCCCGACTTGAGCATCTCCTCGACCACCGTGCGCTCCTCGTGGGAGAGGGAGCCGTGGTGGGCGCGGGCTATTTCGACGGAGGTTTCCGGGCCGGCGGGTCCAGAGCCCTGGCCCGCGGGTCCTGTCGCCGCAGGGGACCCACCCCCCCTTCCGGTAGCTGAAGCTTCCTCAGGGGGGGTCCCCCCTACGGCGCCACCCGCGGGAGAATCGTCAGAGGACGACGAGTCGTCCGCAGCCGGATTGCCAAGCTGCTCAGTCGCCGGTAACTCATCCCAAGCGAGCTCGTTGAGGCGCTTCGCTATGCGCTCGGCGGCACGGCGGTTGTTGACGAAGACGATGGTCGAGGTGTGCTCCTGGACGAGCTTCAGAAGCTCCGGATAGATGGCGGGCCAGATCGAGCGCACATGAGCGTTGGGCTCTCCCTCGGCTGGCACGCCGTCCTCACTCGGGAAGTTCGGCGCTCCCGGTTCCGACATGTCCTCGACTGGGACGACGATCTCCAAGTCCAGCTCCTTAGCCACCCCCGCATCGACGATCTCGCACTTGCGTTTGGGGCCAACCAGAAATTTCGCGATGCGCTCCAACGGCCGCTGCGTTGCTGAGAGACCAATCCGTTGGATGCCGCTGCCATTCCCGCCACTCGCGGGGGGTGGCACGGTAGGGGGGACCTCCCCTGAGGACGCTTCAGCGACCGGAAGGGGAGGTGGGTCCCCTGCCGTGACAGGACCCGCCGCGCCCAGCGCATCGTCCCTAACCAGATCGTCCAGCCGCTCCAAGGTCAACGCCAAATGCGCCCCGCGCTTCGACTGCGCCACCGCGTGAATCTCGTCCACGATCACCGCCTCGACGCCGGTGAGAATCTCCCGCGCCTGCGAGGAGAGGATCAGGTAGAGCGACTCCGGCGTCGTGATCAGGATGTCGGGCGGCGTTTTGCGCATCGCCCGCCGCTCGGCCTGGCTGGTGTCGCCGGTCCGCAGCCCCACCGATATCTCCGCCCCGATCCCGCGCAGCGGCGCCCGCAGGTTGCGCTCGATGTCGTAGGAGAGCGCCTTCAGCGGCGAGACGTAGACGATCTTGACTCCGGGGCCGGGGGGCCGATGGGCCGATTCCCGCTCTATATCAGCGGTTTTCGGCCCGTCGGCAGGGGCGGCGCGGCGCGAGAGGCGGTCGATGCCCCAGAGGAAGGCGGCGAGCGTCTTGCCCGAGCCCGTCGGGGCGCAGATCAGCGCGTTGGAGCCGCCAGCGATCGCCCGCCAGCCGCCGGCCTGGGCGGGCGTCGGCCCCTCGAAGGACGCCTCGAACCAGCGCCGGACCGGCGCGCTGAAGGGCGCCAGTGGGTCGGTCTTCGCGGTCGCTTTGCGCTTGGTCGCCAACCGACCGATCTTACGCGTCCCCCGCCGGCGGGCCGCGGCTACGGACTGAACTCTGCCCGCGGCACGATGTCGGGGTCGCCGCCCGTCCAGGCGTTGAAGACGTACCAGGCGGGCTTCGCCTCGCGCCGCTCGTTCAGCAATCCGGCCGAGTCGCAGAACTGGCAGGCGCCGAAGGCGTCCACCCACGAGAACCACCAGACGCCGCCGATCCGCCAGGCGCGACGGTGGTTGACCAGCATCGAGAAGGCGCGGTCCAGCTCGTGCGCCTGACCCTGCGGGCCGCGCTCCCAGCGCGACTCGAAGCTGTCCGAGCCCCAGCCGACCTCGGTCACGTAGAGCGGCGTCGCCGCGTCGTGGTGGCGCCGCATCACGCGGCGCAGGTTGAGGATCTGGGGGCGCATCGCGCCGGCGTCGGCGACGTAGGGGTGCAGGGCGATGCCGTCGAAGTGGCGCTTGACGCGACGCGCCCGGTAGAGGCGCGAAAGGAAATCGCCGGAGGCGACGTTGGGCGGGATCTGCAGCGGCCGCCCGAAGAAGCCGCCGAGGATGACCTCGGCGCCCCGGTCGGCGCCGTGGATCGTGCGGCCGCTGACCCGGACGAGCCGGGCGAAGCCCTCCGGGTCGGCGCGGCCGAAGGTGACGATGTTCGGCTCGTTCCAGACCTCCCAGCGGCGGATCGGCAGGTAGGGCAGCTCGGGGTTCTCGTCCCAGAAGCTGCCGTTGGCGCCGAAGCGGTCGACGGCGCGGCGCAGGAAGGCCGCCCAGGCTCGCAGCTGCCAGGCGGTCGCGGGCTCCAGCCAGAGGTCGCGCGAGACCCACGGCGGCGACCCCCAGGCGAAGGGCAGCACCCGCATGTCGTGGTCGGCGGCGAGGGCGACGCCCTGTTCGAAGACGCTCCAGTCGGGCTCGGCGAAGAGCGGCGGCGACGACTCGACCTCGGCCCAGTAGAGCGGCAGGCGGACGCTTTCGACGCCCGCTTCCTCCATCAGGCGGTGGTCGCGCGCGTCGAGCGCCCCCTGCGGCGTGATCCCGATGAACCCCGGCGGCGCCTGCGCGCCCGCGCATGCCGGCCCGCCCACCAGCGCCAGGACGGCGAGGAGGGCGGACAGCAGGCGAGTCGGCGCGCGGCGTATGTGCGAGCTACGGACGGCCACCGGCAAAGCCTACGTAGGCTCGCCAGGCGGGCTTCGGCGCGAACGCTTCCGTGAAGAGGCCCGCGCCGCCGCAGAAGTTGCAGCTGTTGGGCTTGTCTTCGACGGAGAACCAGTAGACGCGCCGCACCTTCCATTTGCGCTGGTTGGCGCGCACCAGGTTGAAAGCGCCGCGCAGCTGCGTCGCCTGGCCGGCCCGTCCTTTGTTGAACGAGTTGCCCGCCCGCGGCGCTTCCGAGCTCCAGCTCACCTCGGTCAGCCAGAGGCCCTTGCCGGCGTCGCGGTGCGCCTCCAGGACGTCGCGGACTTCCTCGATGTAGGGGACGAAGTTGCGGTAGTTGCCGGTGTAGGGGTGGAGCGCGACGCCGTCGAAGCTGCGCTTGATGCCCGGCGTCGTCAGGTACATCCTGTTGAGGAAGTCGGCCGCGAAGTAGGCCTGCGGCGGGCGCCGTTTGAAGGTCGCCTCGAGCGGCCTCGAGAAGAGCCCTGCCAGGACCAGCTTCGCGCTCGGGTCGGCGCCCCGGATCGCCGTCGAGGAGAGCTTGACCAGCTTGCCGTACTCGGTCGGGTTGGGGCGCACGACGAAGTACTTGAAGTTGGGCTCGTTCCAGACCTGCCAGGTGCCGATCGGCCGCGCCGGGACCCCCGGATGGGTCGCCCAGAAGCTGCCGCCCGGCCCGTAGCGAAGCACGGCTTCGCGGGCGAACAGCTGCCAGCCGGCGCGCTGGACGCCGCTGTTGACGGGCAGGAACTTCGGCGCCCTGACCCCGCCCGAGCCGGGCACGACCGCGGAGGGCACGGCCCAGGCCGGCGCGCCGTAGAGGAAGGGCAGCACCTCGAGGCCGGCCGTGGTCGCGGCGGTGACGGTCCCGTCCACCGAGGACCAGTCGAAGCCGCCGCCCTGCACGGGCTGGACGTTGCCCCAGAAGATCGGCACGCGGACGCTGTCGACGCCGCCTCGCTTGAGCCGTTCGAAGCGGTCGAGGCCGACGTTGTCCTGCGGCACGACGCCCCAGAAGGTGCCGGGGACGGCGAGCGCCGTCGCGGGCGCCGTCGCCAGCAGGGCCGTTATCGCCAGCGCGGCGACGAAAGCGCGCGCGCCGAAGCTCGTTCGCACAGCGTTCTGTCGCATCGCCTCAGCCCGCCTCGGGGGAGGCCGGGGCGCCGGGATCGGCGTCCTCGCGCTGAAGTTCGGCCCGGCTTTCTCGCAACTGATCGTCTCGCAGCTCACGCGTGAGTACTTCACCGACACGCGCACCTTCCCCGGACTGCACGCCGGCATGCTGCTGCTCGAAGGCACGCTGCTCGCCGTCCATGGCGCGCGACTCGCCGCGGAACGGCC